>JABUBP010000390.1_pt1 | contig 12118 bp, 11 predicted proteins | sample 7240331 | NCBI WGS metagenome assembly JABUBP01 (sample SAMN07256347, study PRJNA390944) | subsurface metagenome | isolation source: Methane hydrate marine sediment | place: Pacific Ocean: Eastern North Pacific, ODP site 1244 | collected 2002 | reverse complement strand
CTTCTTCCTTGGTGCTAATCTTCCCTTCCCTAACCGAGCCATTTTTACCTGAATACCTGGTCCCGCCACTAAGTTCTATGGCATCAATCCCTGCCTTTTCGAGCATTGCTGAAACCTTCAGCATTTCATCAACATTAAAACCGCCATCGACAAAATCCGCTGAATTCATCTTTATCATCACTGGATAATCATCACCTACCTCTGCCCTCACCTTCTGCATTACCTCGAGGACAATTCGTGCCCTGTTTTCAACGCTTCCACCATAATCATCCTTCCTCTTATTATAAAAAGGAGAGAGAAATTGACTCATCAGGTAACCATGGGCCCCATGTAGTTGAACTCCATCAAAACCTGCCTCTCTAGCTCTAATAGCTGCATGTCCGAACTCTGCGACAACACGGTTGATGTCCTGTATAGTCATTGCCCGGCAGAACGGACCCCCTTCGTTCTCCATCACCGATGGACCCAAAGGTTCCTGCCCGGACAGTGAAGTACTGGCATGGCAGCCGGCATGTGCTACTTGCAGGATTATTTTGCCATCTGCGCTATGAATAGCCTCAGACATCCTGGAAAGTCCATCTACATAACTATCGCTGCTCACACTCAGTTGTCCCGGCCCAGCCTGCCCATCACGATTGATATATGCATGACCTGTGATAATCAAGCCCACGACTCCACGAACAAGCCCCGACAGCAGAGCATCTATCTCTTTAGTAGAGAACCCTTCCCTGTCTGCCATCCCATTCCACGTAGCTGAACGCACGAAGCGGTTTTCCAGTACCAGGTTGCCGATATTCGTCCTGTCATAAAGTTCCTTCATTATCAATCCTCCAGATTTAATATCTCATATAACACCAGATTTTGCTGTAACCAGATAGCTGCCTCCCTGAGCAGAAATCCAGTATAATAATGGGAATTGTACAAGACTCAAGCCGCAGATACTAATCCTTCCCTTTTGGGCAAAGAACTTACCCCTCCATACCAACTCTCCCCTGTATAAATAGAGGTTCGGCGCTGACCCGCAACCGGACGCCTCAACCAGATATACTGATTCAAGCTTAAAGCTTTTCTCCAGGAAGATAGTCAGAATTAGCGAACAGGGTTTTGTGATATCGGTCAATGATGGAGCGATACTGGTCAAGCGAGTGCAGACTGAACGTCCCCTGAAGATAGCAGCAGCAGATTTTGTCCGGCAGGCAAGTATAAATGCTAGATACCGACTTGGCGATTAACCATGAAAGCCGTCTGCTCAAGGCAAACTATCGGCGCAACAGAACAGCATTATCCTGGGGAATATAGCCAAGATCCTTCTCAGCGTTAGAGATGTCCCAGAACCTGCCAGTGTTGTTAGAAACACCATAGTATATGCCAAATCCGACATCTGATTCTATCGCTTTTTGGACTAACTGGATTAAATCGCGGTGGCTCAACCACGTTTTCATATGGCGCTCATCCCTGGTGGGGTCATCGTGATCTCTGACAGTTCCTATCCTGAGGCATATAGACTCAACCCCATATAAATCATAGAACTGTCTGGCTACCGCCTCTCCATACACCTTAGCGGAGCCATAATCCCCATCAGGCCTTATGTCATGCGCTATCGTTATAATCTCAGGGTTTTGTTGCTTATGAAGCGTATGAGGTATGCCCTCATAGCATCCAGTTGTATGATTGGAACTGGCAAAAATAACCCTAGGAATGGAAAATATCTTCGCCATCTCATAAATATTTCTCAGTCCGATGATATTGCTTTTCAGTATCGACTCCCATGGTGCATCATCACGTGGATCTCCCGCCAGATGAATTAGCACATCGATTTTCCCCATACGCTTGAAAACACTTTCCAGATTATTCAAATCAGCTATATCAGCTTGGAAATAATTATCCAGGTCAAATTTCCGCCTGCCAAGACCCAGGAGTGTATATTTAGAGCTAAGGGCTCTTTTCAGAATGTTGCCAATTATACCTTCCGACCCGGTAATAAGTGCAGTCTGTTTCATTTGTGTTAAAAGGCCTTCTCTGGATATTTTCAAGCTCTTTGCCTGTAAGCCTATATTCGTGCTGCCGTTTTGTCAATCACTTGAGATAGAGGGATGATATACCTTATAATTATGATTTAAGTAACTCCAGTGAAAAAACAAACTGTAATTATATTAATTAGCCTGATAAGCATTCTGGCCCTGCTTTTACCTACCGGCTGTGAGCGTAACTATAACCCGACAGCAGATAACGCCCAGGGGAATTCGCAATCTTTCGAGCCAATTACCATATCTGGCGAAGGGAAAGCCAAATCCGCCCCGTTCCAGATTCCTGGTAGACAATGGATAGTGGACTGGTCATATACCTCCGACACTCCTGACAAAGCAGTCTTTAACGTCTTCATTTATCTGAACCGGCGAATACAATATTATGTTGCAGAAATCAAGCCATCGACGGACACAAGCGGCTCGCAGGAGATTCATTTCGGGCCAGGTGAGTATTTTATCGAAATATATCCTTACAATATTGATAGCTGGGAATTGACTATTAGGCCCGTATGAGAAAGCCCCCCATATATTTAAGCAAACATATAATGCCAGCCGGCGAAACATCCCGAGGTTTACAGCTACTAACAGGTTATTATGACCATCGGTATGATGTCAGGATTTTCCGTAATCCTTTTATTCAAAAGCCACCACAGCCTGAATCCACAGTGTTTCAGATTTAAGGAGTTCCTGAAATACGTCCTGAATGTCTTCCAGCGGAGCAAGATTTGAAATAATCGGCTTGACCTTTATTTTCTTCTTTTCCAGGAGTTTCATAGCTATATACCATTCCCCAGCCAGTGTTCCATAGGAAGCTTTCATCTCTACCTCTCTTCCAACCCAATCAACCGGGGTACACTCAACCGGCTCCCATGCCAGGGAAACAACTATAACTCTACCCGCTACTCGCAATGAGCCCAGTGCTTCCTGTAGTGTGGCATGAGCACCTGCACATTCGAATGCCAGGTCTACCCCAACGCCGGTTTTACGAGTTATCTCCTCTATCACTTTTTCCTGTATGGGATCAATAACCACATCTGCTCCCAGCAGGGAAGCAACCTTCCTTCTGGCGAGATTGGTTTCTGAAACGAATATGTCACCAGCCCCGGCAAGGGCAGCACATTGCTGGACCAATAGCCCGATAGGTCCTGCTCCAATCACCAGCACCTGATCGCCCAGTTTTATAGATGAAAGCCGTACCGCATGGAGGGATACGGTCAATGGCTCTACCAGGCAAGCCTCCAGGTTGCTTACTGTCTCAGGTATTTTCATTAGCCTGTCAGCATCTATTGCCATGAACTCGGCATAGGCCCCAGACCTTTGACCGGACATAAACCCTCGCTCCTTTGCACTATAACGCGGGGGAAAACGGAAGATATCCTGTACAGGATTAACTTTTCCTCCTGATGGTACAACACGGTCCCCAACTTGAAAGTTCTTTACCTCGCTGCCTATCTCTATAACCCGGCCGGAGTATTCGTGTCCCATGATAGTTCCAGGTGACATCATTCCATAATGGTATCGATGAATATCAGATCCACATATAGCGCAATGAGTTATTTGAAGCAATACATCGTTAACGCCTGGCTCTGGTCTGGGCACCTCCTCTACTTTCAATACACCTTTTTCCTTAAATACAGCAGCTTTCATACTCACTCCTCCAGCTCGTTTTTCGGGATGTTCCATCTAGTTGACGGGATTAAAATAGATACTTTTCCTTTTGATCAGCAATGAACAATTATATTTCCGCTCAGAAAACCATCAGGCTGGGGTCCATGGTCCAAGAGGAGTCCCTTTTGGATCGGTAACAACATCTATTACGACTGGCTTTGCAGATGAGAGGGCCTGTCCCAGTGCTCCGGCTATTTGGTCCGGGTGCTCCACTCGTATCCCCAGACAACCTATTTCATCAGCTATTCTGGCGAAATTGATATCACAGAAGCGATAAAAACTTTCCCTATTTCCTGGTCTATCGCCATAGGCAGCATCAACTCCATTGGCACATTGCATTAATCCTGAGTTATTATTCACCACGGTAATGGTATTGAGTCCATACCGTCTGGCAGTCTCTAGTTCACTAAGGTGGTACCAGAATCCTCCATCTCCAGTGAAGCAAATCACCGGCCTGTCAGTAGCTGCACATTTGACACCAAGAGAGGCAGGGAAAGCCCAGCCCAGGGACCCGGCGGATCGAATATATCTTTGTCCTGGATTTGTAATATACACCATAGTACCTGTCCATATACCAGAATAGCCTGTATCTACTACAAGAATGCCATTTGAAGGAAGAAAGTTAGTAAGTTCTCGGCAAAGTCTCTCAGGGCGTATTGGTAAATCCTTGGAATTACGAAGTGGCTCAAGTTTGTTATGCCACTCCCGAATCAGCCCCTGAGCCCAGCACACCCAGCTATTATCAACAGCCTTGTGTGTAACACTAGCCTCAATCATGTTTACACAGACCTTTGCATCCCCGATAACTGAGAGCGTGTTGGGATAATTTCTCCCTGGTTCCGAAGGATTGATATCAATTTGTATTAACTGCGTACCCGGGCGCGGCACCTTCCACATATTAGTCACCTGGTCACCAGTACGGCTTCCTATATAGAGCACCAGGTCCGCTTCGAACACTACTCTATTAGCACATGAGCGGGAATAGGTACCTACCGGCCCTATACTGAGGGGATGATCCTCCGGGATTATCCCCTTCCCAGTAAGAGAAGTGGCTACTGGAATAGTCATTTTTTCGGCAAGTTTCACAATTTCAGGTCCTGCTGCAGAGGCAGTTGCCCCTCCTCCAGCGACGATAACAGGTTTTTCTGCGCTTTCCAGTAGCCGAACTGCTTCTTCCACGCTCTTTCTCTCAGGTGCAGGCCGATGAGGAGGATAGAAAGAGAAAAGCTTTTCATCGACCACTTGAAGGTCAGCCTCGACTGTTTCAATGCTATCTTTAATGTATTCCATAATATCGAGATGTACCGGGCCAGGAGAGCCTGTAGTGGCTTCACGAAAAGCCTGTCGCAACAAGTTAGGCAATTGCTCCACTACCTCAACTTCTACATTGTATTTGGTAACTGGAGCAAACAGAGGGCCATGGATGATTTCCTGATATGCATTGCTGTAGCGAGCAAGCGGAGGTCTGTGTCCTGTAATCGCTATTACAGGAGACCTCGCCAGAAAGGCATCCTGAAGTCCGGCGGCAAGATTGGCGGCTCCAACCGATTGAGACATACAGATACCTGGTCCATGTCGCATCCTTGCATATCCATCAGCCATGTAAGCCGCAGCTTTTTCTGAATGAGCCAGCACTTTTCTGATACCCAGAGTTTCCATCTCGACCAGGGTTCTTCTAAGCACCGCTTCAACATAGAAGACATGTGTCATTCCATAGCTCTTGAAGGTCTCGGCTATAAAGCGAGCCCCGGTCACCCTGGATGATGTCTGCTGCTTGTTTTTTCTCTTGTTATTATCCATAATACTCACCTTCTCCTCTTGAGTATGATAATCGCTCTAATACATAGAAGATAGAACCAACACTAGTATTACTTTTTCCCTTTGGTATGCTTTTTTATTGCTCCGTCTGCAGAGTAGTGTACACAAGGAGTTATGTTTAAGCAACGGTTTCTACATTTTTACAGCCTCTAATCATTTTCTCTGCCATATATACTCTTAATTCTGAAGATGTTAAACTAATACAAAGGAGGTATCGTCACATGGCAGACTATTCTCTACTATCACAGGCAATAATCGAAGGTAAGGGAGACCAGACAGCAGTATTAGCCACCGATGCGCTTAATTCAGGAGCCAAACCTCAGGATATCATCTCACAGGTACTACAACCAGCAATGACCACAGTAGGAGAGAAATTTTCAAGCGGAGAGTTTTTCTTGCCGGATATGCTGTTGGCAGCAAGAGCGATGAACAATGCCCTTGCAATACTGAAGCCGCTACTTGCCGATACTGAAATGCCAACGCTGGGGAAAGTAGTGATTGGCACCGTGAAGGGAGATATCCATGATATCGGTAAAAACATCGTAGCTACATTCCTGAGCGGAGTGGGATTTGAGGTAATTGACCTTGGGGAGGATATACCTGATGACAAATTTGTCGAAGCTGTAAAAGAGAACAAGGCTGACATCTTGGGACTCTGCGCACTGCTTACCACAACCATGCCTTCTCTAAGTACCGTAATAAAAGCATTGGAGGCTGCTGATCTACGTTCAAGCGTCAAGGTAATAGTGGGAGGGGCTCCGGTAACAAGAGATTTTGCAGCCCACATCGGGGCAGATGCTTATGCCCACGATGGTGGCGAGGCAGCTAAGGTCTGTAAGGAACTAATGACAACCAAAGGAGCAGGCTAATGGCCATAACACAGAGACAACAGCTCCTGGCAGCGTCGCATGGAGAAAAGCTAGACAAACTGCCTTTTGGAGCACGAATCGACCTGTGGTACAACTACAACACCGCACATGACACCCTTCCTGAGAAATATAAGGGTTGGGAGCAAACAGCCATTATCCGTGACCAGGGAGCTGGTGCCCAGTCACGATTTCATACCGTGGTGAAGGACAAGTACGAGGGCGTTGAGGTGATAGAAAAGAATAATCCACCATACGTTGAGACTGAGTACATTACCCCTATTGGGACGGTATCAAGGAGGACACTTTTCACCACTGCAGAGGGTCCATGGATTGGCTACGATACCGAAAAAATGTTCAAGAGCGAAAAAGACTACCCCGTAATCGAGTATATTCTACAGCATACAACCCCGGTCCTCGACCCCAACTTTGACAAGGCACGGAGCGCAGTGGGAGAGGATGGTATCATGATGACGGGGGCAGGACGAGCTTCTCCTGCACAGCGCATAATGCGGGACCTCATGGGCTTTGATAAATTTTTTTATGAACTGGCCGACCATCCCACAAAAGTAGAAAGCCTGTTTGAGACTATGAAGGACATGGTAAGACGGCAACATAAGGTGGCTATAGAGTCAGACCTGGAGATATACTACGTTGGTAGCAATTGGAGCGATGATGTCCACACCCCTGTTTTCAGGAAGTTTTTTATCCCCTGGTTCCAGGAGATAACTGAATTCCTCCATTCTCATGGCAAACTGGCTATGGCTCACGCAGATGGAGAGCACAAACGGTTACTGCCATTTTTTAAGGAGACAGGCATAGACGTGTGGGAGGCCTGGACACCGGTACCCATGACCTCGGTTACCAATAAGGAACTCAGAGAAGCAGTAGGGGATAAAGGAGTCATCTGGGGTGGGATTCCCTCTATCTTGTTTGAACCCACCTATAGCGACGAGGAGTTTGACCGGTATGTTATCAACATGTTTAAGGAGATAGCACCTGGCTACAACTTCATAGTTGGAATGGGTGACAACCTTCCTTTCGATGGAGATATAGAGCGTTTAGGCAGAATTGTTGAGCTAATCGATAAATACGGCAATCTCCCTATCTCTGTCTAAATTCATACCGGGCGATAGCTCTGTAATATGTGGACTTTTACCTGGCAGCCAATAAGGTTACCAGGAATGTAATAATCCTGAACGCCAGCAAGGCTATTGCTGTAAACTGACAGAGATTAGTGGAATCAGCCTTTGAGTTGCGTATACTTACGGTAATTTCCCTTGACCAGTTCGGCGGGGTACTTGGCTTTATTCTTCTCTATTTTCTCTACGATAGCCTGTGACAGGTCTATCTTCAGGGTATTGACCATGTTCAGGCAGAGTATCATTACGTCAGCCAGTTCCTCCTTTATCCGCAAGAGTTTATCATCGTCCTCCATCATTTTTTCCACTTCTTTCTGTTCAATCCACTGGAATAATTCCATCAATTCCGCTGCCTCTATGGCGATCGAGATGGCAAGGTCCTTGGGATTATGATACCTGTTCCAATCTCTCTCATCGACGAAATCCTGTGCCAACTGCCTTAGCTTAGAAATATTAGTCTTACTATCGAAAAAATCCGTTAAGTTACTCATAATTTGCTGCTCCTGCTCGATTTATAACTGCCTTTCCCAACAAAAATGCTTTCTATTAACAATAGTGTAACACAAGGCAATCAGCGTTTCGGCCAGCAGTGGATTGCCTGAACTCTATTTGATAAATTTATCGAGATGTGGCAATATCACTAATATAATAACAATGGTGATAAATAAGCGATGACTATGAGGGTTTCCACGAAGGGTCGTTACGGGACAAGGGCGATGCTCGACCTGGCGCTTCATTACACTAACTCCCCCATCATGGTAAAAGACATTGCCAGAAGACAGTGCATCTCCGAGCGATACCTGGAACAATTGCTCCTATCCCTCAAAGTGGCAGGCTTTGTAAAAGCTGTTAGAGGGGCACATGGTGGATTCATCCTGTCCAGGCCACCAGCACAGATAAAACTCAACTCAATTATTAATGCTCTGGAAGGGTCAATAGCTCCAGTGGACTGTGTTGATTCGCCCGACTTATATCCACAGGCCTCTAGCTGTGCTATGCACGATATCTGGCTTGAGGTCGGGAAGGCCATGAATAAAGTATTGGAATCGATAACCCTGAAAGAGTTGGTAGAACGACAGGCTAAGAAAGATGCACTGGGTAAGGCATAATACCGGCAGCGATGGATTCCAAGCCGCTGATTTAACGTATTTCAAAAACATAAATATTAATAACATAAAAGGAGATAACACATAATGAGAGAGAAGGTAGAGTTGGCTTTAAACAGTATACGACCAAATTTACAGGCAGACGGCGGTGATGTCGAGTTGATTGATGTCAGCGACGACGGAGTGGTCAAGTTACGACTCAAAGGGGCCTGCGGCAGCTGCCCCATGGCAAAAATGACGTTGAAATTCGGCATTGAAGAGGTATTAAGGAAGCAAATCCCAGAGATAAAAGAAGTCGTAGCTGTCTAATCAGGCGATATTACTAACAGGCTATCCTCCAACTGTTGATGGACAACAGGATAATCAATATGGAAAACTGGGACGACAAAGATGCTTAGCAAATACGAGTTGCAGAGATATGAAAGGCAGATTGACATCGCTGGCTTTGGTGAAGAGGGGCAGCAAAAATTAAAAAACGCCCGGGTGGTGATTGCTGGAGTCGGCGGGCTTGGCTCTCCCATTGCCATCTATCTTGCGGCTGCTGGCGTGGGCAAGATACGGTTAATAGACCGTGATAGCGTGGATCTTGGCAACCTGAACAGGCAGATTTTATATAACGAAGAAGATATTGGAGAGCTCAAGGTCGCTTCAGCCAGAGCGAAGCTGGAGTCGTTCAATTCAACAATCGAAATAGAAGCCATCAGCAAAACCATCATCGAGGATAATGTCTTTGAGTTAGTAGGTAACTATGACCTGATAGTTGATGCAATGGACAATTTTCCGGCCAGACGTTTGCTTAACAGGATCGCTATTAGCAGAGGTATTCCCCTTTTCCATGGAGCAATACATGGTTTTGAGGGAACAGCTACATCAATAATCCCAGGGTCAACTCCCTGCCTAGCCTGCCTCTACAAACAGGACCCCCTGCAGAAAGGGCCACCAGTGGTCGGGGTTGCTCCCGCAGTCATTGGTAGTATCCAGGCTACCGAGGTCATTAAGTACATCGTTGGTATCGGAGAACTGCTCACAAACAGGCTGTTAATATACGATGGACTTAGCCTTGAGTTCATGGAGCTGGCAATAGCCAGAGACCCTGATTGTCAAGAATGTAAACATTTAAGGAGCAAGTAAAGATGAGCGCAACCATGAGAATCATTCCTTCACTGAGAAAATTCACCGGGGGACAGGCAGAAGTCCAGGTCTCAGGAACTACCGTCGCGGAGTGTATCGAAGACATGGAGACTCAATTCCCCGGAATCAAACAACAAATCTTCGAGGAAGATGGAAAATTAAGGAGTTGTTTCGACGTATACGTGAACTCTCCGGATAGCTTCAGCTTTGAGCGACTGGCTATGCCGGTGAAAGACGGCGGTGAGCTTGCCATCATCCCTGTATTCGGTGGGGGATAAGAGCTAGGTGGTGAAGCTGTACCCTGATATGCTTTGCAGCCATTATAGCCACTACTTTTTTTAGAGTTTTAATCTGTCAGTATTCCTTAGAATAAGAACAATGTTCCTGTTCTATCTATACCTAGAACAACCACAAGATACCTTCTGCAATCTTGACGTCCCTATTAGTAGATGGCAAGATTAGGGAAAGGCTGCAAGAGCAGGAGATATTTGTGTTTCAGCATGACTCCTATCAGTCACTGATGCTGAGGATTCTATGATTTATCATAGTGTTGATAAATCCATTATTTTGCTCAAGTCATACAGGAGGTAAATAGCATGACAGCTCTCAGTTGGGATTTTCCATATCGTTCTCAGCGTATGCCAGTTATGGCTCGCAGTATCGTTGCCACCTCACAACCGCTGGCAGCCCAAGCAGGATTGAGGATGCTCCAGGCAGGCGGTAATGCAGTAGATGCTGCTATCGCCACTGCCATAGCGCTAACAGTAGTAGAACCAACCTCCAACGGAATAGGTAGCGATGCCTTTGCCATCGTCTGGGATGGAAAACAACTGCACGGTCTCAATGCCTCAGGGCGATCCCCCGCAGCATGGACCTTCGAGCAATTCTCCAAACTTGATTCAATGCCGGAGTATGGCTGGAATTCAGTAAGCATTCCAGGCGCAGTATCCGCCTGGGTGGAGTTATCGAGGCGCTTTGGTTTTCTGCCTTTCGGAGAACTGTTCAGACCAGCAATAGAATATGCCTGCAACGGTTTCCTGGTCTCTCCCATCACCGCTGCCAGGTGGAAAGCTGTGCCCGAAATATATAGCGAGTTCCCAGAACTTGGAGCCACCTTTTTACCGAATGGCAGGGCCCCCAAAGCAGGTGAAAGCTTCAACTGCAAGGAACAGGCAAGAACCCTGGAACAGATTGCAGAGACAAATGGCGAATCATTCTACCGAGGCGAACTGGCAAAAAAGATCGCTGCCCACTCCAAAGCTACTGGTGGCATGCTTACGGAGAAAGACCTGGATAAACATCATCCAGACTGGGTTGAAACAGCTTCCACCAGCTACCATGGATTCAAACTTCATGAAATCCCCCCTAACGGACAGGGCATAGTAGCGCTGCTCATGCTGGGCATCCTGGAATACTGGAATATCCAGGACTACCCAGTCGACTCGGCAGACAGCCTACACCTGCAAATCGAGGCAATGAAACTGGCGTTTGCTGATAGCTATCGTTATGTTGCCGACCTTTCCTGTATGGATATAGACTACCACGACCTGCTACAGGCGGATTACCTGTCTCAGCGAGCCAAACTGATTGATATTAAACACGCCCGGAACCCAAGATACGGCGTGCCCCGCCGCGGTGGGACAGTTTATCTAAGCGCGGCCGACACCAATGGCATGATGGTCTCCTTCATCCAGTCCAACTTCATGGGCTTTGGCTCAGGCATCGTAGTGCCGGGCACCGGCATAAGCATGCAAAACAGGGCTGCCTGTTTTAGCCTGGAGAAGGGGCATCCCAACCAGGTAGATGGAGCTAAGCGGCCATTTCACACAATCATCCCTGCATTCGTGACTAAAAACGGCAAGCCCGTGATGAGTTTTGGGGTAATGGGAGCGGCAATGCAGACACAAGGACATTCGCAGATGATGGTTCGCATCTTTGATTATCATCAGAACCCACAGGCAGCTTGCGACGCCCCCCGCTGGCGGGTCTTCGAGAACATGGAGGTGTCTTTCGAGCCCGGTTTCAGTCCAGATGTATTGGAGGACCTAAAACAGCGAGGACACAAGATAGACTACTTAAAAACAGACCCTACAGGGTTCGGGGGAGGACAACTGATATATAAATTAACTGAAGGTTATTGTGGCGCTTCCGATCCAAGAAAAGATGGACAGGCAGTTGGCTTCTAAAATCACCGTGATCAACTGATTATAACAATATGCTCAGCGTCTCTAATATCTCTAAATCATACGGGGGGCAGCTGTTGTTTAATGGCATCAGCTTCAACATCGGTGCCAGAGACCGCATGGCGGTAATTGGGGCAAACGGTGCAGGGAAAACCACGCTTTTTGAAATAATCCGCG
>JABUBP010000389.1_pt1 | contig 12119 bp, 14 predicted proteins | sample 7240331 | NCBI WGS metagenome assembly JABUBP01 (sample SAMN07256347, study PRJNA390944) | subsurface metagenome | isolation source: Methane hydrate marine sediment | place: Pacific Ocean: Eastern North Pacific, ODP site 1244 | collected 2002 | reverse complement strand
CCGGGCATCCGGGTCGAGGTCAGCGAGGAGAACGTCACGAGGCCCTCTCGACTGTCTCCTCCGCCAGCAGCTGGATCACCAACGTGGCCACCAGCAGAATGAGAGACGTCGCGTAGAAGGCGTTGATGAGGCCCAGATTATCCGCGATAGTTCCTAGAAGGAGGGGGCCAACGAAGTATCCTAGGTCCCTGAAGAAGCGGTAGCTCCCGATGAGGGTGCCCTCCAGCTCCGAGGGGGCGATGTCGCTGACCATGGCGACGAGGGGGGTGTAGAAGAGGGCCGCCCCGACTCCGAGGAGGAGGGAGCAGGCGACGAGGAGGGTGAAGCTGCCCGTCAGGGTGAAGGTGACTACGCTGATCACAGAGCCGGCGAGGCCGACGACGATGATCTTTTTCCTGCCGATCCTGTCGGAGGTGTGGCCTGTCAGCGGTTGGAGGAGGGCCCAGGAGAACGTGAAGGCAGACATAACCGTGGAGACCCTCCCAATGTCCATACCAAGTCCCACAAGGTAGAGGGGGAGGAAGGAGACGACGAGGCTGTCCATGATCTTGCTGCTGAAGGCGTATGGATCGGGGGTTCTCGAATAAGTTTATGGTTGCACTATAGCGGCATGATTATATTTAATGAATTTTTACTATAAAGATAGGCTGTCCATGATCTTGCTGCTGAAGCCGGCGAAGTACATGGGCGCCAGCTGCCTGGCGTAGGCGGTGATGCTCACCCTCATCTTGGGTCTGGTTCTCTCCTCGTGGACGAAGCCTTTGGTCTTGGGGATGAAAAAGAAGCCCGCGACGGCACCGACGGCGGAGATGGCCATGAGGACTGTGAAGGGCTGCCTGAGGCCGTAGGAGACGGCGAGGTACCCGGCGAGGGAGGTCCCCAGCGTCGAGCCCCCGTAGGCGGCGAGCTGGAAGAGGCCCATCGCGAGGCCGATCCGGGAGGGGATCACCTCAGTCATCGCCACCATGATGCCGACGAAGGTGCTGCCACCGCCGAGGCCGATGAGGGCTGTTCCCAGGAGCATCCCCGTGAACTGGTCCGCCGAGGCGATCACCATGCCGCCGAGGGCCGAGACGATGGCTCCGACGACGATGACGGGCTTCCTCCCGACGCGGTCCGAGAGGGCGCCCATGAAGAGGTTGGTGACGGCCTTGGTGAGGCCGAAGACTGAGGTCACCATGCCGATCTGGGTGAAGGAGGCGATCATCAGGATCTCCTTCGCGAAGAGGGATGATAGCCCCCTCTGGATGCCCCAGACGACGCCTGCCAGCAGCTCGACGAACAGAAGACCGGCCGCTATTAGATACACTCTGTCCTTTTCCGTGGGCCGCCTCACCCCTCCGGCGAACGCTCGCATGGACTTGCACGCCGAAATTATAGGTCTTACTGTTTCTGAGATGTAATCCAAACTTTTCTCCGTCCGAACTAGCTTGAAAAAAGCATTACCAGCCCTCAGCTCTCAGAAGAAATAAAAGCACCTATATGGTGTTGATTGTAAAACTCTTGACGGAGTGTTGAGGCATGGGTGCAGGATTCTCGGTGGAGGAGAGGCTCAGGGAGTTCCTCAAGGAAGACATAGGATGGGGGGACATCACGTCTGAGGCCCTCATCGACGACGGCCAGATGGCGAAGGGCCGCCTCTACTTCAGGGAGGACGGCGTGGCAGCCGGGCTGGATGAGGTGGCGACCATATTCCGCATCCTGGGCTGCGAGGTCAACGCCATCATGAGTGACGGGAGCAGCGTCTCAAGGGACCAGACTCTGATGGAGATCAGTGGACCAGCGAAGGCCCTCCTCGCCGGGGAGAGGACCGCACTGAACATCCTGAGCCGGATGGCGGGGATAGCCACCACCGTCTCAACGATCGCTGCACAGGTCTCCAAGGTGAATCCAAGCATAAGGATCGCAGCCACCAGGAAGACGATGCCCGGACTGGGTGAGCTCGACAAGAAGGCTGTCGTCCTGGGCGGGGGAGACACCCACAGGTTCAGGCTTGACGACTGCGTCCTGATCAAGGACAACCACCTCGCCCTGCTGCCCTCGATCACGGAGGCCGTGAAGGCAGCTAGGAGCGCTGTTAGCTTCACCAAGAAGATTGAGATCGAGATAGAGAGCCTGGAGGGGGCCGTGGAGGCGGCGGAGGCGGGGGCCGACATCATCATGTTCGACAACATGCCCCCAGGGGAGATCGGGAGCTGCCTGGCACGCCTCTCGGAGCTGGGGCTCAGGGAGGGAAGGGTTTATGAGGCGAGTGGAGGCATCACACCGGAGAACGTCGGGGAGTACGCGGCCTCGGGCGTGGATGTCATCTCCATGGGGAGCCTCACCCACTCCGTGAGGGCCCTCGACGTCAAGCTCGAGATCGAGATGGTGAAGAAGGAATAGCTGTGGGAACGTCGGAACTGTCTGAACTCCAGAGGAAGATCGTGGAGCTGAAGGAGGAGAAGAACGCCCTCCTCATCGTCCACAACTACCAGATCCCCGAGATACAGGAGATAGGGGACTTCATCGGGGACTCACTGCAGCTGAGCAGGAGGGCCCAGGAGGCCGGCGACGTCGACCTCATAGTCTTCTGCGGCGTAGACTTCATGGCGGAGACCGCGTCCATCCTCAACCAGGAAAAGAAGGTAATCATCCCCTCCGCGAGGGCCCGGTGCCCCATGGCGGCCATGCTCCCCGTCAGCGTCCTCAGGGCCGCGAAGGAGAGCCACCCGGACGCCCCGGTTGTCCTGTACGTGAACACCTACGCCGAGGCCAAGGCCGAGGCCTACGTCACCTGCACCTCCAGCAACGCCGCGGAGATCATAGCGAAGCTTGACGCTGACACCATCCTCTTCGGGCCGGACAAGAACCTCGTTTGGTACGCAGCCCAGAAGAACCCGGGGAAGACCCTCATCCCGGTGCCCGCCGACGGGTTCTGCAGTGTCCACCGCTTCTTCGGCGACGGCGCTGCCGCCATGAAGCTGAAGGAGAAATACCCGGAGGCGGAACTCCTCGTGCACCCAGAGTGCGAGCCCGAGTTCCAGATGAAGGCCGACTACGTCCTGTCGACGGGGGGCATGTACAGGCGATGCCAGGAGTCCGATGCCAAGGTCTTCATCATCGGGACCGAGGTGGGGCTGGTCGACCGCCTGAGGAGGGAGATCCCGGGCAAGACGTTCCTCCCCGCCTTGGAGCACAACGAGTGCTCAGCGATGAAGCAGATCACCCTTGAGAACACCTACCAGGCCTTGCTCGACGAGGAGCCCGTCGTGAGGGTCCCCCACGAGATCGCTGAGAGGGCGAAGGTTCCCATCAGGCGCATGCTCAAGATGAGCTGAGAGTTACCTTTCTTTCTATGGCACCGTGACTGAGTGTAAAGAACCCTTGGCTCAGTTTGTCTTCTAGGACACACGTCGTTCATTTCAGCCAGCGTCGCCTCATCCTCGGCCACTCGTATACCCGCCAGCTCCTCTCGCGTGCATAAAGGACAGTCGAGCCTCTCGGCGTACCCGTGGGGATAGTCCTCGACGTAGCCGTGGATAGGGCACCTGAATGCGTAGAATGGAAGGGACTGTCTCCAGCCGTCCCTCGCCCTGTAACCTAGGAAGGCCTTCCCGAGGAGCCGTATCTCAAGGCGCTGTAGGTGGGTGATGGTCACCTCTATCTCAACTCCCAGTTGAGTTTTCTCGGCGAGGATAATAACCATGTGTGTGTGGGAGTCATGACAGCCTATCTTTATAGTAAAAATTCATTAAATATAATCATGCCGCTATAGTGCAACCATAAACTTATTCGAGAACCCCCGATCCATACGCCTTGAGGAAGTTAATTGTCCGTAATCGAGTTTGAGGGGAAGAGACCGAGGATTCATGACTCCGTGTTCCTCGCCCCGGGCTCCTGGGTCATCGGCGACGTCACCATCGGGGAGGGCTCCAACATCTGGACCGGGGCCATCATCAGGGGGGACGACGACACCGTCGAGATCGGCGCCAGGACCACTGTTCTGGAGAACTGCATCGTCGAGGCGCCCACCGGCTCCCCCGTGAAGATCGGCGACGACACCATCATCTCCCACGGCGCGACGGTCCACGGCGCCACGATAGGGAGCAACGTCCTCATCGGCATCGGGGCCATCGTCCTGGACAAGGCGAGGATGGGGGACGGCGCTATCGTGGGCTCTGGGGCTCTCGTCTCCCCCGGGAAGGAGGTGCCCGACAACATGCTGGCCATCGGGATCCCCGCGAAGCCCCTCCGGGAGGTCAGGGACGGGGAGAGGGAGATGGTGGCCAAGGAGCATGAGAGGACCAACTCCAAGGCCGAGAAGTACAAGAAGATCTTCGGGTGACCCTTTCATCTCTCGTTGTGGGGGAATGTGTAGGCGGAGGGGCAGAGTTCCGTGAGGATGCAGTTTTCGCAGTCGGGCTTCTTGGCGTCGCAGACCCTCCTCCCGTGCTCTATGAGCAGGTAGTTGACGGCCAGCCACTTCTCACGGAGGAAGACCCCCATCAGGTCGGCCTCGATCTTGTCCCTGTTCTTCTTGTCGCTGAGCCCCAGGCGGTGGGCGAGGCGCCAGACGTGGGTGTCCACGGCGATGCCCTCCACGATGCCGAAGGCGCTCCCCAGGACGATGTTCGCCGTCTTCCGTGCCACGCCCTTCAGCGCCGTGAGCTCCTCCATGGAGGATGGGACCTCGCCGCCGTGCTCCTCGGCTACCGCACGCGTCACCTCCTGGATGAACGCGGCCTTCCTGCGGAAGAACCCGGAGCTCCTGATGTCCTCCTCCAGCTCCTCGCGTTCTACGTAGGCGTAGTCTGCAGCGGTCCTGTACTTCTTGAAGAGCTCCGCCGTGATCTTGTTAATCTGAATATCAGTGGATTGGGCGGAGAGAATGGTGGCGACCAGTATCTCAAGGGGGCTGCGATAGTTAAGCGAAGTGCCTCTGACCTCTGGGTACTCCTCTTCTAGAAGTGAGATTATCCTCTTGCCCTCATCCATCCTTTCCACACCTGAACAGCAACCAGTTACCCGCCTGACCCTTGAGGCCGATCATGCAGTATCGGCCAACCAACTTCGAGCCCATGAGACGGACAATGATCTCGCCCTCCCTCCATTTCTCGGTTTCGTAGGCCCCTCTATCCCAGAGCGAGATCGTGCCTCCACCGTACTCCCCCTCCGGTATGCTGCCCCGGAAGTCGGCGTACTCGACGGGGTGATCTTCCGTCTGGACGGCCAGCCTCCTCACTCCCCTCTCCTCGGGAGGCCCCTTAGGGACTGCCCAGCTCTTGAGGACCCCGTCCCTCTCCAGCCTCAGGTCCCAGTGGAGCCTGCTGGCGTGGTGCTCCTGGATCACAAACATGTCTCCGACGGTGGACGAAACCTCTCCACGGGGCTCGGAGGTCTTCGTGAAGTCCCTCTTCGCCCAGTACTCTTCCAGGCTCACGATCCAGTCTACGCCCCGGCGTTATTTCCCTCTTATCATAGGGATTACCTGCAACCCCATTCCATCAGATTGTGCATCGCATCTCGTTGCACAGAGTTTATCACGTGCCAAACGAGGGATGAAATGATAGGCTTGGCCGCCGTGAAAGAGGGGGGGCTTCCCCCTAACCAGAGGGTCATCGACTCCATCCTGGGCTGGGGGACGCAGCACGGGGGGATAGTCATGAGGCTTCCTCAGGTGGACAAGGAGGAGTGGAGCCTCACAGTGGACGGGGAGGTGGAGAACCCCTTGACCCTGGACTGGGAGGGGTTCATGGCTCTACCCCAGGAGGAGTCGGTCAGCGACTTCCACTGCGTCGAGGGCTGGAGCGTCCTCGACCAGAGGTGGGCGGGGGTGCTCTTCAAGGCCCTCGCATCCATCGTTAGACCCAAACCGACGGCCAGATACGTCTGGTTCGAGTGCTTTGACACCTACACGACCTCACTGCCCCTGGAGAAGCTCACGAACGACGACGTCATCATCACGCATAGGCTCAACGGGGAGGACCTCCCCCAGCCCCTGGGGGGGCCCGTGAGGCTGATTGTACCCAAGCTATACGCGTACAAGAGCCCCATGTGGCTGAAGAAGATCACCTTCATGACCGAGGATAGGCTCGGCTACTGGGAATCTGGATACTACAGTAACACGGCGGATCCCTGGAAGAACGACAGGTATAGACGATAAATTCTCCCATTTATGTATGAAAACAGAGTTACATTTACGCGCGCGACTAGAGATGAGGAAACGATTCTAAAAGGGAAAAAACTGGAATTCAGTGCTCCAGCTTCCTCGAGAGTTCCACGGCCTTCTCGTCTCCATGCCTCGCCCTGTACGCCAGCAGTCCCGCCCTGATGACCGAGCTTACCTGTCCATGGCTCGGGTCGAAGGTCTCGATGAACTTGTCGCATGGGAACTCATCGCATACACCGCAGTGCTCAACCCCATGATCCTGGACACAGGCATAGGTCCGACAGGTCCCCCAGAAGGGCTTCCCCTTCACGGACTCGCAGCCCGGGCACTTCGGCTCCTTCTCGCCCTTGAAGTACTCGCAGTCGTTGCAGACGGTGCCACAGCCCGAAAATATGACATCAGCGTCCATATGTGCTCTGCTGAGAGGTTTCCGTATTAAAACCTTGGTAGACGATTGTAGCGGACCCCCGTGAAGGTTCCAGGACGCATCAATGTTATAATAATGTAAACCACACCTCAAATGGAGATTCTAATGGTCGAATACGACATTCTGATCAAGGACGCGACAATCGTTGAAGGAACGGGCAAGAAGGCGTACAAGGGGACCATCGGCGTCACCGGAGACAAGGTCGCCTCAATAGGCGACGTCAAGGGAGACGCCAAGAAGGTCATCGAGGCGAAGGGGCTCACGGCGGTCCCCGGTTTCATAGACGCCCACACCCACGCCGACTGGAGCCTCCTCAAGTTCCCGGACTGCCAGAACTACGTGATGCAGGGGATCACCACATTCGTGGGCGGCCAGTGCGGGGGCTCCCCCGCGCCCCTCGGAGACCACATAAGAACCCCGGGAGTGCTCAGGGACCACCTCCCGGACCTGGACCCCTACAAGTTCTACCCCAACCAGCCCTACTATCCCCTGGAGCAGATCAACGAGTGGATGGAGCAGATCTACGGCTGGACCTTGGACTGGACCACGATGGGGGAGTACTTCAAGAGGGTCGAGAAGGAGGGAGTCTCGGTCAACTACGCCCCCCTCGTCGGCCACGGATCCGTACGAACCAAGGTGATGGGCGTCGACTTCAAGCGCCACTCCACAAAGGAGGAGTGGGCCGAGATGCGGGAGCTCATCCACGAGGCGATGAGGGACGGCTGCATCGGCATGAGCACGGGCCTCGACTACGACCCTGACGTCTACGCATCCCACGAGGAGATCATAGACGGCGTCTCCGTCCTAAAGGAGTACAACGGGGTCTACTGCCCCCACTGGAGGAGAACAGGCAGGAGGAGGGGCGTCGCCGCGGGGCACGTGCCCAACGAGAAGATCACCGCCCTCATGGAGTGCGTTGATGTCCACAACAAGACGGGAGTCCGCCTCCACTACGCCCACATGTCCACGGGCTGGCAGATGCACCCACCCGCGCCCGACGCGCTGGAGTACCACAACGTCAAGACCACCCTGGACATGATCACCGAGGACGCCAAGACAGACCTCGACATCACATGGGACGCTATTCCCCAGCTCACCCGCAGCGGCTTCTCGACGATGCCCTACCTCGCCTCACTCTACTCCCCTTGGCTCAGGGAGCTCGGGGGCCTGGAGGGCTTCGGGAAGTGGCTCAAAGTCAAGGACTTCCGCGAGGAGGTGAAGGACGCCGTCCGCAGCGGCAAGTGGTTCATCAGGGTAGCATACAACCCGAACACAGCCCCCAGATGGGCGGAGAACATCACCGTCCTGAAGAGCAAGGTACCCGGGGTCGACGGGAAGACCGTCGCCGAGATCGCGGCTGAACGGGACGCGGACCCGTGGGACACCTACTTCGACATCATCGCGGAGGACCCCCACACGAGAGGGGCCACGGGCTCCATGGGGCCGAGGAAGCCCTACCTGCAGTACTGGACCCACCCCAGGGGCATGGTGGGCCTCGACACCAGTGTCTTCGACAAGGAGTACCAAGCCCAAAACCCGCCGTACAGCATCCCGGGCATCAACCCCTTCAGCGCCTTCCCGATGTTCTACGTCAAGTACGTCAGGGACGGAGACGTCTTCACCATCGAGGAGGCCGTCCAGAAGACCTCGACGATGGCCGCCAGGGTCCACAACCTTGAGGGACGGGGCGTATTGAAGGAGGGCGGCTACGCGGACATCGTCCTCATGGACCTGCCGAAGCTGGAGATACTGAGCACTGAGCTGGAGCCGAGACAGCACCCGAAGGGCATCGAATACGTCCTCGTCAACGGAGAACTGGCCGCCGAGAAGGGAAAGCACACCGGCGCCCGAGCTGGGAGAGTCCTTACCAGAGAGGCGTAAAAAACCTCAACCTTTTTTTTATAAAAAGTAAAACCCATCCTCTATCTCATGAAAAACATTAAGAGCCATGGTTCACATATCCACCCACCGTTTCGGTGAACAACATGAGCGTAGAACCTGAATCAGTCCTCAAAGCCATGAAGGAAATCGGCAAACCCATACGCCCAGGCGAAGTAGCGAAGAAACTCGGCATCGAGAGCAAGCAAGTCTCCAAGGCCATCCAGAAGCTCAAAAAGGAAGGAAAGGTCCACTCACCAAAAAGATGCTACTGGGCCCCCACATAATTACACCCCCTTTTTACACCCAAGCACCCAGCCTGCAAACACGTGAAGAAGACAACAAAACAGCCACAGCCTTCACACCGAAACAACAACGTCAGAACCCTTATCCCCACCCACCGACGCGCCCGGGAACCCTTATCCTAAGCCAGCCACATTAGAAAAAAGGGTAGACTACCCCTTCAGCTCACCGTAGAGGTCGTGAGCCTCCTTGGGGGTCGTGCCCTCGTGGATGACGCTCCTCACCGCTCTAATCATCGCAACAGCGTGGTCGTTCTGCCAGATGTTCCTGCCCATGATCACCCCCACAGCCCCCTCTTGAAGGGCGTCGTAGGTAGTCTGCAGGGCGTCCAGCTCAGTCTCCATCCTCGGACCCCCGGCGATGAGCACCGGCACGGGGCAGCCCTCAACCACCTTCGCGAACCCCTCACAGTAGTAAGTCTTCACGAACCTGGCACCAATCTCCGCAGCGATCCTGCAGCAGAGAGCCAGATAACGGGCATCCCTCTTCTCCAACTCCTTCCCCACAGCCGTGACCGCCAGAACAGGTATACCATACTCCTCGGCGTCGTCCACAAGAGCAGCAAGGTTAGCCAGGGTCTGATGCTCATGAGAAGCGCCGACGAATATCGACAGGGACAGAGCCGAAGCGTTGCATCTCACGGCCTCGAAGATGGAGGTCGTGATAGTCTCGTTCGAGAGGTCGTCGCTGAGGATGCTAGAGCCACCGGAGACCCTGAGCACGATGGGCGTGTCGATCTCAGCGCTCATCGAGGAGCGCAGGATCCCCCTCGTCAGCATCAGGGCGTCCGAGTAGGGAAGGAGAGGCTCAACGGTCCTCCACGGGTCCTCAAGCCTCCGAGTCGGCCCAAGGAAGTACCCATGGTCAATGGGCAGGATCAGCGAACGACCCGTCTTAGGCCTGAGTATACGCGACAGCCGGTTCTTCATACCCCAATCCAACGAAGTCAACCCCACAACCCCATGAGCGAAATATTCTATTAACTCCTTTCCTCCAAACCGGGAGCCCCTTGAGACCCATCATTTTAAACATCCCCCGGAAACTATTCCGAATGTGAGAGAGATGCGCGCTGCCGTCTACTACCAGAACGACGACGTGAGAGTAGAGGAGATGCCGAAGCCAAGCATCGGGAAGGGAGAGGTGCTCCTCAAGGTCTCGATGTGCGGCATCTGCGGCAGCGACGTCATGGAGTGGTACAGGATCAAGAAAGCACCGAGGGTCCTGGGCCACGAGGCGGTCGGCGTCATCTCCGAGATGGGGGAAGCCGTCGAAGGCTACGGAGTCGGAGACCGGGTCTTCGTCTCCCACCACGTCCCATGCAACACCTGCAGCTACTGCCTGAGGGGCGACCACACCGCCTGCGAGACACTCCACAGCACGAACATCGACCCGGGGGGCTTCGCGGAGTACGCCAGGGTACCCGAGATCAACGTGGAGACCGGGCTCTTCCAGCTTCCCCCCGACGTCTCGGATGAGGAGGGGGTGTTCATCGAGCCCCTCGGATGCGTCGTCAGGGGGCAGAGGCGTATGGGCATCGGTCCCGGAGACACGGTCCTCGTCCTCGGAAGCGGGGTCTCGGGCATACTACACATCCAGCTCGCGAAGGTAAAAGGGGCGTCAAGGGTCATATCCACCGACATAAACGAGCACCGAATCAAGTTTGCGCAGCGTTTTGGCGCCGACGAGGTCTTCGACGGCAGGGACGAGGTTAACACTCTGGCGCGAGCAGCAAACGGAGGAAAGAGGTTCGATCATGTGATTGTGAGCACGGCCGCTCTTCCCGCAATAAAACAGAGCCTCCAGTGCGTCGAGGATGGGGGGACCGTCCTCCTCTTCGCGCCCACACAGCCCGGAGTGGAGCTCCCCCTAGATCTGAACGACCTCTGGAGCAGGCAGCTGACCGTGACTACTTCGTACGCGGCCTCCCCAGACGACCTGACTGCGGCCCTTGAGATGATCCGATCAAAGAGAGTGAACGTCGGGGAGATGGTGACCCACAGACTGGGCTTGGATGAGACGGGGAACGGGTTTAGGCTCGTCGCTGAAGCCGGGGATTCACTGAAGGTGGTCGTCGAGCCCCAAAGATGAATATCAACGCCAGATGCAGTTTAGGCCACAACATCATTTTTTAAATCAGATTATCGAAGTAGGTTCTAGTCGAAGGGATCTTAATGAAGGCAGTACAAGTCGTGGGAATACTGATCACGCTGGTTCAGCTCGGGTCCGTTGTCGGCTTCGGCCTGAGCCTCCACACCATGGCGGGAGTGGTAATGGGCACCATTACAAGTGGAGAGATAGGGATTGAGATGAACGTCGATGAGCTGGGCGGTCCAGGCTCCATGGAGCTGAATCTTACACCCAACAATCCAGGGTTCCTCGAAGCAACAGCGACTTTCAAGATAATGATACTCGACGACCTAGGCGCCCCTCTGGGCACGGACTACCAGACGGTGATACTCCAACCTGGTGATTCTCAACCCGTGAATCTCAGGTTGGAGATCTCCGCCGCTGATATCATGAGGATCGTGGAGGGCATGGAGACCTCGGTTGAGGTGACTATCAGTCTCCGGACCCTCTACGACCTAGTTGGCATCACCAACACGATTAGACTGGGGGTGAGTGAGACCATATGAGCAGGAAGACCTCCGCCGTCCTGTCGGCCCTCTTCACCCTCATGATCTTCGTCGGGCTCCCCCTCTACGCCCCGAGCCAGATCCCGGAGGAGTACTTCGAGATGTTCTCCGAGACCGGGGTGGACTTGAACGCGTTCATATATCAGATAGCGACCATCGGGCTCGTCGCCAGCGCCCTCACCCTCGTCAAGGGCTTCGTGCCCATGACGTCTTACGTCTACCTCCTGGCCTCTCTCTCATCCAACGCCATGATGCTCTACTTCAACCTCGTGACGTTCAGCGTTGGCGACTTCGCGAAACTTGGTCAGGTGACCGTGACCACGGACATCCCAGGGGGGGTTAACACGATGCTACTAGACATGCGCCTTTTCATCCAGCTGGCCTTTCTTGCGGTGGGACTGCAGGTAATATACACCGTCCTGGAGTTCATCAACGCAAGGAAGGAGGAGGCGAAGGCCGGGATGGAGACCTCCACACCTCCGAAGTAGAGCCCTCTTGCTATCAATGGCCAAGCATGCGGCCTAGATACGAAGGGGCATACTGTAGTTTAAAATGGAAAAAATGTGTGTGGTTTATTGTGTTGTTGCGATGTCGTCGACGTCCAGCAGCAGCTGGGCGCCATCAAAGTAGCTAAGAACGCCCTGCCCCTTCTCCGTCAACCCATACCGCCTACGACTGCGACGCTCCCCCGCCACCACAAAAACCTCCAGCAAACCCTGCTCAACCA
>JABUBP010000388.1_pt1 | contig 12134 bp, 11 predicted proteins | sample 7240331 | NCBI WGS metagenome assembly JABUBP01 (sample SAMN07256347, study PRJNA390944) | subsurface metagenome | isolation source: Methane hydrate marine sediment | place: Pacific Ocean: Eastern North Pacific, ODP site 1244 | collected 2002 | reverse complement strand
GAGGGCTTTATGAGTGCAAGCGCCACTGTTATCTCCACAGATGGTTCACCGATGCCGCTGAGGTCACGTTCTATCACAGCGGTAAGCTTTTGGCTGTCTATTGTCTCTATTCGAGCCTCAACCCGTTTCCCGCGACCATCGGTCACCCCGATCAGTTCGCCGATTTTCATACGGCAGGAGCGTGTGACATGATGATACTCTTCACCGACAATGATCACGCTTGATTCGGTGAAGAGAGTGCTTTCAGTGTAGAAATTTTGCATAAGTGTCGGAATAAATTCTAAGTTTAAATAAATTCCTTCCTGTTATAAGAGAGGAAAAAAAGCTGTTAACGAATATTGACAAATGGATTGGGGAATATGACTGAACAGTCAGTCTACTTCTTCTCTATTTTTTCTCTATACCCGATTAATTCATAAATTTTTTTCTCGCAAAGTGGCTAATAATATTATTTTAAAGAATTTATTAATCTGTGTTAATCAGTGGAAACAAACGTATTGCTGATTTTTGTGAATAATCCGGGTATACTGTGTTCTCTTTTCCTCCTTCCATTTTCTCATCTCTTTCTCATCTTTTTTATTCAATTGTTTTACTTAAGGTTCCACTCGCTAATAAAATTATGTCTTTAATAAGTTCTATTTTATTTGGTGTGTTTTGCGGTTAAAAGATAAATCATAATTATCGCACAATTGCATTGTTATTCTCCTCAAGTATTTCTTGAATTAAATCATCCGGATCGATTACTACCTTCAAATTCCTCGAAGCAGGAATATTCTTGAATGTCAACGACGTCCGTTTCGCTATAAAATCGACAGGTGCCTCAAGCCGTGCAATCGACTGTTCCTGAACTGTTTCTTCTCCGTTGAGGAGTCTGACAATAACGTTTTCCGCAGCTCCGTTGCCGATATTGTGTACGACAGCAGTCACTGAGGAACCATCACGGGTCGCTTCCCAGGGGTCGATGACGAGGTCTGGCAGTTCCGACGGCCGTTCATTAGGTTTAATCTGCTCAACTTTAATGACGAGCGGTGTTTTCGGCGGTACAGGAAGTGTCACCACATCAAAACGACTGAGATCCATCTCTGTTTCCCAGATAACTTTGCCTTGATTCCCTGCTCCTTTGGGATCATCATAAAGGCCGACCCTGTAACGTCCGTCATCGATACGGCAGAGACGCATTTTCAAATCACGTTTAACAGTATCATATGAGTAGCAAAACGCCTCGAGGGTCGTGTCATCGGCATACTTTATTACGCGCGCCACATCGGGGCCGCCGCCCGAAGGCCACATAACCGCAAGCTTCAGGTGCGCATCCCACCGTACACCGCGCTTTCCACCGAGCATGTATTCATACATCTGAGGTGCGCCATACGGTATGAAATCATCACGGTGAACGTTGGATTCGGTAAGACGGTACATTTTGAATTCGTCAAAGAGTGAGGTGAACAATTGAAATTCATTCGTCAATTCCCCGATCGGTTTTGAAACGTAGGGCTCTTCGGGAACATCCTTGCCCCAGTACCAGTTGAACACATTGACCGATGACTTGAATGCAATGCCCTGGGCATAGTTTATCGGGGTCTCCTCGGGATGATCGAGCCTCCAGGCCGATTCCATCTCACGTTCGGCGGCGTATGCCTGTCCAAGGTTGTTGACAAAAGTGTTATAACGTTCGCTGATAAAGTCGCCGGTGTGCATGCGGTCGATCGGGTGTATTCGGCAGTAGCCGTCCTTGAACAGCCAGGTTTTTTCAAACTTTGTATGCACGGTATCGATAATGGCACGGGCGTTATCATTGCCATCAAGAGGCAAATCAGGCTGATGGAAGCTCATGAACAGTGTATCGTCGTTCCATCCTCCGCCCATCTGGCCGTCCGGGTTCTGACGTTTGATCCACCAGTCGGCGAGGTAGTGGCGCTTTATGTTGAAATCCCGCATGTAATATGCCCAGTCCGGCGCCCCGTGAGGCTGAATGACTGTCTTGAGCGGAGCAGTGTTTTTGTTAATCCGATGCCCGCTATTGAAGTCCGGCCCGCTCATCCGTATCATGTACTGTGATACAAAGTGGTCGGGTTTGACCCGGATAATTGCGAGCGCCGGCATAAGTATATCGAACGGTCCGCCGTAACAGCGTGGTTCCTCGAGCTTCACCGGTCGGCCGGTGAAATGCCATGGAATAAACTCGTACATTTTCGAGTACTGTGCCTTTGATGGTATGATTTCCTTTTCCGCATATGTATCAACGGCGATATACGGCTGTACAGTTGCCAGAGTAAGTTCCGACCTGTTTCTCCGATCTCCCACCCTTACCTTGCACGATCCCGTAGTGCCGAGGTCGATCCAGAGACGGTCACCGCCGGTCAGGACGAGGTCGTGGAAATCTACAGTGAGCAGAAGCGTTGTGTATCCACTGTCAAATCCCTTAAGGTTCACCGCAAACTGGTTCCAGAGCCGTGAGGGAATAGCGGGGTCATGCACACGGACGAAAAGCACCTCTTCGGCACGGGCGGTTCTGAGCGGGATTTTGAGGGTTAGTGCTGTTATCCCTATCGGATCATCGAACGGCTCGCTCATGATATTCAGGCGGCAGAATGCACCGATATCGATCGTCCCCCGTTTCCCCGATGGTTTTCCCTGTTCAGCAAGTGCGATTCTCCGCTCGTCACGGGATGTGATGGCATGAAAGGCGAAGGTATACCGGCTGTCCAGTTTGCCGTCGGACAGGGATATTCCGTAATTCTCCCCGTGAATTTTTTCCGGAGCCGGTCTTGTATGGTAGAGTCCGACATTATGTATGCGTTTTTCGCCGGAAAGGGGCAGGCTTACGACATCACCCTCAAATCCCGGCGGTGACCCGTACCCGACAGTGAAAGGAATCCTGAATGTTGAGCCTTCCGTGGCAGTGATAGTCGAGCCATAGAAGAACTGTTCTCCCTCCGGTACGCTGAAAAGATCCTCGACATCACTCATGTCTGGCTGACCGGCCTGAACCTTAACATCGGTCAGATTGCCGGTGAGAACGATGTAGTTGACCGGTTCTCCGGAATGTGTTGAGATATCAACTTTCTCTGCATGGAAGTCGGCATCACCGGGTATAATAGTGAAAAAAGCGTATTCGTGCGGCCAGGCCATTTCATTACGGCCGTCAATGACATACCATCCCGGTATATTACCATCCGCAGCATTGCAGGGCCATACTTCCTTTATACAGATTCCGGTTTCGGGAGTGACAACGGGTAGATTTTTGCTGCAATCCGTTCCGCTGGCGCGGGCGATAAGGTCTTCATTGAATTTTTTACGGTCGTAGTACGGCGATTCCCGCCCCGGAGCCTTGTTTTTACTCATGAGACGTTTGATTTCGGATCTGGATATAGGTCGGTCAAAAAGGTATAATTCATCATAGGTCAGCCCCGGAGTTGGAAGGTGAAAAAGTCCCGGCGGTAGGGTCTCAAACCAGCAGTCGGAACCCCACGAGGTTGCTATTTTTTTTCCGTTCAACCATAGTTCCTGACCGTTTGCCCAGTCCCAGTTAAGTACGATATGGTTCCAGTTACCGGAATCCCAGACCACATCAGTGGAGAGTTCATGACGGATATAACGGGCGTCGCGAACATAGGCTGATATTCTGTGCTTATCATCAACCAGAACGCCGAGCAGATCACGTTCAAGCCGTCCAAACGCAATTGTAGTCTGTTCAAAGAGGGGGCATGCAAACGGCGGCTCACCCTTCGCCCAGAACGCAACAGCACCCAGCCGTGGGTTGCATCTGCTGTTTCCCCAGATAAAGGGCTGGTTATAACCCATCTTGTTGCCGGGGCTTGAATTGAAAATCACAGCGGTAATAAGATCGAGGTCGATCCCTGACATGTTATGGTCATCTGGCGGCGGTTCAGGAATGAAACTCATCCTGATTCCCTTGCCGAACCGTCCATCCGGGAAATAGATTTTGCGATCCTGGATGGACAGTTTACCCGACTGTTCGATAAAATCATCATTAAAGAAATTTCTGTTATCGAATGATATATGGTAGGAGACCGGTGAACGCCGGAGGTCGGCGTGTGCCAAGTCACCGATAATGAGGAAAATTATTGCAGCAGCAACAACAATAGATGAATAGTAATTCTTATCCACGTGCTCACTCCTTTTTTTAATTTCGATGCAAAGTAGAATGAAAAATACCCCTGTAAATATATAGTTTTTTCATTTAACTTCCAAACATATACTCGTTTTGGTGTGGTATGCACAAAGAAAAAAACCGGATGTTCGATTACAGTCTCCCAATAATTCACTTTACTGGTGCTTATCGTTCCATCGTCTGTCCCATACTGCGCGTTAGTTATCTCGTATATGCTCATCTCAAACGCATCAAGCGTTACGGTGTGAACAGGTCTACATTTACTAAGTAAATCGCCAACCTCATCACCCATCTGGAATGTTCCGCCGGGGATGGTGACGAAAGTGATGCCTTTGAATTTTAACTTTAACTATTTGTCTTCTTTCACTGCCCCTCAATAACATAATTCCCCAGAATGGTTATGTGCGTCAGACGGTCTATAAATGCCCCTCGTTTTGAGCCCTCACCGAGAAAAAGACCGGTAACCGCTACCCGTGCGGTGCGGTGGGTAATGTCCTGATTCTCGGTCACAGGTTCACGCCATGCCCAGAAATCGGAGACAAAATAAGAAGTTTCGTCTAACGTACCGAGATAGATCATTATATGGCCCGGCATCCTGACAATCGAAATACCTCCCGGTGAATTCCTGAGCGCCTGAAGTTTGGTCTCACGGGACATGTTTTCGAGCGCCATGACAGCAGGTGAAGCCTCAGCCTGACGGCTGCTGTTCCGCGGCAGCCGGAAACCGAAGCACCTGAACACATCGAGAACAAACCGTGAGCAGTCACGTCCCTCATACATGCCGCCCCAGCCGTAACGTCGCCCGTACAGGACAAAGCACTGACGGTAGAGATTCCTGAGGGTATAGGGAAGGAATCCGATGGAGATATTTGAATCACGCCGGACAAATCCTTTCTTCACAACCAATTCTCCAAGCTCACCTCTTGCAGGAATGAGCACCACACAGTAGTCGTTTCCGACTGCATCGAGACGCAGATAGCTGCCCATCTGGATTGCGCCGATCGCCGCTCCTCCTTCAGGTGTGCCATAGATGCTCACACGGTGTCCGGCAGCTACAAGAATCTCATCTTTGTCTGTAAGTGTCCGTATCGTCTCGATACCGCCGAATGCTACCGCATCCGAGGGTATCCATGCTGTAAAAAGGGAATGCTGGACATACGACCATCGCCCATCACGCGATGTGTGGAGCAGCGCTACAGGCTCTCCCATATCGAGCGCGGAGACCATGCCCTGATCAAACTCGTTATCGTTTGGCGAACTCATGAGAGGAATCATGGTCGGCCATATTTTCCCCTCGACACGGCGGAGCATGACACCGAATTTGAGTCTAATGATATCAGGCACACGAGCAGTATCCATAAGAGCGATGATACGCTGCCGTTCAGCTCTCTCGAGGAGGATGTCATCGGTAACATAGAAGTTCTGATCGGCAAGATAACGGGCGTTTGCCAAAATGAATTCACGGACATTATCGCCGATGCTCTCCAGGGGCAAATCAAGCACATCAAGTATATACGTACCCTTGAGGGGGTTTTCGGCATTAAACTGTTCAATCTGTTCAGGGGTCATCATGATGTCGTCCGGATTTTCAGCGTTTCTAATCCAGAAATCGGCGAATTTCACCTCTGTTGGAACACCGGGAATTGGGCCTTCGGCGGGAAGAAGTGTCTGGCCTTCGTATATTTCTTTCGGCGGTTCCCTCAGTCTGAGTTGTTCGATAACCGAGCACCCGTATAAAAAGGATAGAATTACCAGCATAACTGCGAGGAATTTCTTATTCATGTACTTCTCCGGCTTCATTTCGGTCGATTTATTGTTTGATGAAAAGTATCAAAACCGGGCGCACATTTCAAGAGTTTTACTTAAAAAACCTTTTATATGCTCTTTTTTATTGAAATTGATGAATGTCAAATAAGGGATGATGGCGGTTAATTTACGGTGTCTTTGCATTTTAATCTCAACTCATTAAAAAAAGATTTAGCCACGAAGGCACAAAGACACAAAGAAAAGAGTTATTAACTTATATATTGAGAAGAATCATGGAAAGCTGCAGTAAATTTGATGTTTTAAATGGGGATGTTTTGCTTGTTTTTCTTATTATTTTCAAACTTCAATTAATTCGCTTGTTGCATTTGGCAAAGGAATTAAATCTCCGCTTTCTTTAAGGCTTTCCAGGTGAAGCTCAATAGCTTCCCGAATGAGTTTTAACAGCTCGTTTTTTGTTTCTGCAACAGCAACACATCCCGGAAGATCCGGCACATACGCACCATAATTTTTTTCTGTTTTCTCAATTACAACAGTATACTTCATCTTAATACCTCATCTTCAATTTTTTAATCCAGCTTGTTTAAATATACTGTTATGTATTCCGGGTGTCAAATCCAAACCAAGCTTACCTGCAACAGTCACACTTCCGGGTTTATTATGATGTTTGAATTGACGGTGGCTGCCTTTTGTCCTGGCAAGATACCATCCATCATTTTCAAGGATTCTAATAATTTCACTGACTTTCATATTTTATCATCAATAAATATGATGGCGGCTAATTTACGGTGTTCTTTTTGCATGGGGAGGCTCCGTTCATAACCACAATATTTTAAATTACTGTAGATATCTCGGAAAATCAAGTAGAATGTATGGCAAGAAAGTATGGTTTTACTTGTTATAGGTATGCTAAGTCTGTTTCTTGCTCTTGACATTAAATATACTTTTACTTTCCTTGCTGAAAGTATGCTGATAACAGAAAACCTGAAAAATAATTTTGTTAGCCGCAAAGGAATTCTCTTATGAATATCATGGTAATAGGCGCCCATCCGGACGACTGCGAATACTTTGCCGCCTGCACAGCGGTAAAGTTTGTGAAACACGGTCACAGAGTTAAGTTCGTATCGGTTTCCAACGGTGATGCCGGTCACCAGTCAATAGGACGGTCCGAGCTTGCACGAATTCGCCGTGCCGAAATCGAACGCGCCGATGCGATGCTCGGGGTTGAATTCGAGATACTTGACTTTCATGACGGCGAAATCGTTCCATCACTCGAAATCAGGCATCAGTTGATACGGCTGATACGGGAATTTCAGGCCGATATGATAATCAGCCACCGTCCCCACGACTACCACCCCGACCACCGTAACACGGGAATTCTCGTTCAGGACACCGCCTATCTGGTCATTGTTCCTAATGTCTGCCATGATGTGCCGGTTTTGCGCATAAACCCTGTCTATATGTTTCTTCAGGATGATGTCAAAAGCAAGGAGCCTTTCAGACCCGATATCATAGTACCGGTCGATGATGTCTTTGACAAAAAAGTTGAGGCGCTTCACATGATGCCATCGCAGTTCTACGAGTGGCTGCCCTGGACCATGGGAATGCTTGATAGGGTGCCCTCAGGCGAAGCGGAACGAAGAAAATGGCTTGATGGTATACTCCGGGGATGGATGCGAAACCCTTATACTGCCGAACTGGAAAAGATGTACGGACGTGAAAAAGCGCAAACTATCGAGATGGTAGAGGCTTTCCAGCTTTGCGAGTATGGTCGGCAGATCGCTCCGGAAGAACTCATGGAAATGTTCACTTTTTTACCTGGCCGAGTTGATTAACAGGTCTTGTAATCGACAGTTTGAAGAAAGTACTTTGACATTTATATCTGCGGGAAGTATTCTATATTAGAATACCCCTGAAAAACAAGAGGTTGATGTGAAGACAATATACTGTCATTTGATTGTTTCTGTTATGCTTATCTGTACAGTCTGTGCCCGGCAGGTAAATGCGGAAGGATCACCTCCTCTGCACCCGTTAAAACAGAACGGCAAGTACGGCTTTATCGATAATTCGGGGAACATGGTCATTAAGCCGCGGTTTGATGAAGCCGCCGGTTTTTATGAAATGTTTGCACGTGTTTCAGTTGACGGCCGGTGGGGCTATATAGACCGGACGGGGAAATACATTGTAAAGCCGCAGTTCGATTATGTGAAAGACTTTTCCGAAGGGATGGCATGTGTGTCAGTTGGCAGACGCCCAAACTTAAAATATGGTTTTATTGATACATCAGGAAAGGTGGTTATTCCTCTGAAATATAATTCTGCCGGTTCCTTTTCCGAAGGATTTGCAAGAGTATGGTTTGATGGCAAGTGGGGGTATATCGACAAAACAGGAAAAACAATTATCGAGCCCCGGTTCGAATTGGGCAGGAATTTTTCCGAAGGACTGGCAGCTGTAAAAGTTGATGGCAGATTCGGCTATATCGACAGGAAAGGGAAGGTAGTTATCGAGCCGCAGTTTTATAATGCTGAAAGCTTTTCCGAAGGGATGGCATTTATAAGAGAAAAAAGCAATTCGCGCCACGTATATGGCTACATCGATAGGACGGGGAAGATAGTCATTGAGCCGCAGTACAAAGTTGCTTTTTATTTTAAAGAGGGGCTGGCATATGTACAGATCGGAGATTTTACAAAAGGCAAATACGGCTTTATCGACAAAATAGGAAAAGTTGTAATAGAGCCGCAGTTCGATAATGCATTGTTTTTTTCTGAGGGACTTGCAAGAGTTCTGGTTGATGGTAAGTACGGGTATATCGACAGAACTGGAACGATGATTATCGAACCTCAATTCGAATATGCCGGCAGCTTTCGAAAAGGACTGGCATGGATAAAATCTGGCAACACGAGGTTATATGTCAACAAGGCAGGGATAATTATTGGAAAATAAAGAGTTGTTACGCAATGTGCTTAAGCATGAAGGATAAAAACAGACAATTAAAAGACTCAAAACGCAGACGTTAGAAAAAATTTCCGGTAAGGAGGAATCAAATGAAACGAAATTCAATCGCATATCTATTGTGTCTTATAATTTGTGTCTATGCTTTCAACTCAAATTCGAAAAGACCTCTTGCGGAGCAGAAGCAGAAAACAGGTAATCGGTTCGGGATAGAGGAGGAATCCTTTGGCGCATGGATTAATCCTGCGGGAGACCCTATCGGCGGCGGCACATCCTACAGTAGAATCATAACCCATGGCGATTATCATGTGTCTTCCAGGGAAGAACTGCTTGATGCACTTAAAAAGGCAAAGCCCGGACAAATTGTTTATGTGGACGATAACACAGCGATTGACCTGACCGGCATGAAAAATATTGAAATCCCCGGCGGTATCACACTCGCCAGCGGCCGTAACGGGGAATCGGTCAAAGGTGCTTTGATCTACTCCATTCAGCTCGACACAACGCCGCTCTTTGCGACCGGCGGTGATAACGTACGTATCACCGGTATACGTCTTCGCGGGCCGGATCAGGAACGCAGAACCGAGCAGTTGGAAGAACTGAGTGCGGAAGGCGGGCGCGAAGCATATTACAGGATTTCTTATTCCGACGGCATCCAGTCTACCCATTCCGACCTTGAAGTTGACAACTGTGAATTGTGGGGATGGAGTCATGCGGCAGTATCTCTCAAGAAAGGGGCAACAAAAGCCCATATTCACCATAACTATATTCACCACAATCAGCGTTACGGTCTGGGTTACGGGGTTTGCCTTGACCAGAGCGATGCTCTTATTGAGGCCAATCTGTTCGACTGGTGCCGTCACCACATAGCCGGAACAGGCAGTCCCGGTACAAGCTATGAGGCATGTTATAATATCGTCTTTGAAAATGCAAACGGCCACAGTTTCGACATGCATGGCGGCAGGGATCGTGACGATGGCACAGAAATTGCTGGCGACCTGATCAAAATCCACCACAATCTTTTCCTGGCAATAGACGTTACTGCCGTAGTCATAAGGGGAATACCAACTCAGAAAGCCGAGATACATCACAACTGGTTTCTGCACCCCACACCAGAAAAAGCGATACGTCAAGGCGCATGGTCTGCACCCATAACCGGAAACATGGAGGTTTATCGTAATCAGTACACTGAGTCCCGGATTATTAAAGACTGATTTTTTTGCCCGCTAAACACGCGAAATGTCGCGAAAATTGATAATAAAAAATATTTCACCTGAATTATTCACAAAAAATATTTCACCACTGAGAACGCATAGAACACATAGAAAAACAATAAATTACCATGATTGTAGGGGCAGGGCTTGCCTCTGCCCTTTTGCTAACCCGGATTATTCATAAAAATCTGGAGATGCTCCCGGTTCTGTACTGCGAATGGTTCCTCCCCGTGTTTACGGTTGATGGTGTTCCCGATTCGGACGAAGGAATCCTCCGTTCGAGCGACCGTATTCTCCTGCCCATACTCAAAATGCCGGGGCATTTCCCTTGGGGCTCGACCGACCTTCACCACAACTGGCAGATACAGACGGCATCCCACTCAACGATTGTTGTGGACAGGGGCAACCAGTCTGGGATGAAGGATTATTTCAAGGGTCACTACATGCCTCATGCCTCTCAGCAGATATTTTACGATGATGGCGAACATGCAGCATCAACTGTGGCATATAACGACCGCATGTATCCGGGTGTGAGAGTCTGGCGCGCAATCAGTGTTCTCGATGGCGCCTATCTCGTTGTCGATGTCATACTGTCCGATGAGGAACACATTTACAATCGGTGGTTCCATGGTGTCCCCGACGAATCTAACGCGCTTAAAGGCATTAACCTCGACATGAAACCACGTCCAGAACCGCTCGGTGATATGGTTGTCATTGACGGGAAACCATACGAAGTAATCCTGAATCCGGATGGAACTGAAGTTAAAACGTGTAAAGGGGTGACACGGAAAGTGCTGTCGGTTGTGGCGAAGCGGAAAGAGTTTTGAATTTACGATGTACGATTTCAGATGTACGAGTTACAATAATGTCTGAACCGTTGATGGTTATGATATGAGGATGGTGGTGAAAAAGCCAGTTGACAGCTTTGCCTTGTGGATTTTTCACAAGGTTTTTTAAAGTCATCATGGTTATCATTTCATCATAGATATCAGCGGTTCAGACAACATAAATTAAAAGTAAATTGTAACTCGACCAAACTCACAAAACCCTTGCAACAATAATCAATCCCAATCCCACAATAAACGAAACAAACATACTCGTTATATACTTATTCGTCCCTGCAGGCGCATTCCTGAACTCCTTCCAGATGAAAACGCCCCAGAATGCGGCAACCATAGTCGCTCCCTGTCCGAGGCCATAGGAAATGGCGGTTCCGGCCTCGCCTACGGCAATGATGCTGAACGACATCCCCAGGCTCCAGATCATGCCGCCTAAAATGCCAACCAGGTGCAGCTTCGTGGTTCCTTTCCTGAAATAATCGCCGAAAGGAACCGGATCGCCGACAAACGGCCGTACCATCAGAATGCTGTTCCAGATAAAACTCGAGAGCAATAGACCGCAGGAAAAAACAACAACCGCCGAATAAGGGCTCAGCTTTCCGGGATCAGGATTCAGAAAGTCCTGCGACATGGAATCGGCAACAAATCGATAGAAAAATCCCATAAGCACTCCGGCAGCTATGGAAATAACGAATCCTTTAGCCGTCGTTTTCTGCCCTTCGGAGGGGATTTTTTTATAAGCGAGCGCATCGAGAATAATTGCCAGACTCACACAGGCGACACCGACAAACAGAATCACGGGATTGCCGAGCGGTTTTGCTATATAATTCGTAATAACGCCGATGACAAGCGCCAGACCGATGCCGATGGGAAACGCAACCGCCATTCCGGCAATGTCGATTGCGGCCACGAGCAGGAGATTGGCGAGATTGAATATAACACCGCCCAAAAATGCAGACAGCAGCGCTTCGTCCGATGCCTGCGACATATCACAGAAAAAGCCCTTTCCGACTGAGCCCATACTGCCCATCGTGACTGCCGATACCAATGCCAGCAGCAGCACACCAATCGCATAGTCCCAGTAAAAAAGCTGAAAACGCCATTCTTTCGACGCCAGTTTCTGGGTGTTTGCCCATGACCCCCAGCAGAGCATGGTAATAATACACAGAATAACTGCTACCACATATGATTCAACAATAACCATACAAACCTCCGGATTTTACCATGAAA
>JABUBP010000387.1_pt1 | contig 12137 bp, 10 predicted proteins | sample 7240331 | NCBI WGS metagenome assembly JABUBP01 (sample SAMN07256347, study PRJNA390944) | subsurface metagenome | isolation source: Methane hydrate marine sediment | place: Pacific Ocean: Eastern North Pacific, ODP site 1244 | collected 2002 | reverse complement strand
TCACTAACGACTAAATAAAAAAGAAGGATATTTTATAAAAGTGTCGTATAATTAATATATAAAAATTTAGATTAAATTCTACTCGAATAAAAGGTAGAAATATGACTGAAAATTATTTCGAAAAAGGTGATAGAGCTCTCTCTATATATGAAGCCTACGGAAGAAATCCATTAGTATTCAATAAGGTAATTGAAAATTATAAAAAGGGTTTAAAATTACACCCTAAAAATATTCTTTATCACTATAGTCTTGGTTATGCTTACCATTTAATGAGGAGATTAATGGAGGCGAGTATGGAATACGAAATAATGCTAAAATTAAATCCTCCTCGTCTGGCCTCAGATGATGACCTAAAATTGGCAGATAGATACGCCCCCAGATTATTTGTAAATCCTAAAGAATTTTTCAAACTTAAAGATTTAGTAGCAGTAATCCACCCCAAAAAACCGATCATTGCCTATAATCTCTTCTGGGAAGATGATATAGACTATCCGGGAGATAATGACCCTTCCGACCATGAAGTAGTGTGGATAGAATTTAACAAAAAAAAGGTAGAAGTAACTGGAGTATATACTTATTTTCATAAGGCAATCCTTTCCACAGAAGAAGCGGTTAAAGACGCTAATCTTCACAATCAACGAGCCAGGATAAATGTGCAATGGGGTGAACATGGGTCGTTACCTTTGGGATGGGAGAAATTACATCCAGAAGCATTATTTGAAAAAATTAGCAAAAGAATCAAAATAAAAGATATGCCCCAAAGATACCGGGAGCTAAATAAAAGCGTTAAAAATCCAAACCATCCCCTGGCTAAAGACTGGCCTAAAAAATTTACAGGAAGCTATAAAGATTTTATTAGTTTTTCGAAATATATAGAATTGCGTAAATTCCTTAAAAAGAAAAAAATGGTGATAACAAGTAAATGGCCCAATGCAGTAATTAATCGCTACTTTCTTTCATATAATTATTTCCCCAAAAAACAGTGGCCTAAATAAGTTCGTATCGCGTATAGAGTATCGAGTATTGCGTTAAGAGAGAGGAAGAGAATAAAGAAAAAGATAAAAAATAATAATTATTCTTTTGTCTAACTACTTCACTAAAGTTTACACTAACATAATTTGGAGGATAAATTAATTTTGAAATATCTAAATTTACACTCCTGGGAAGTTAGCCCTCAAGAAGCCATTAAAATTCAGAAAGATTTAAAATCTAATATATCTCTAAAGAAATCTTTCAGTAAAATCGACAAAATAGCCGGGGCAGATGTTAGCTATTATCAAAATAAGATGATAGCAGGAGTAATAATTTTCGAATTTCCAAATTTAAAAATAATTGAAAGACAATTTTTTGTTTCTCCAGTAAACTTTCCTTACATCTCCGGACTTCTTACCTTTAGAGAAGGACCAAGTTTACTTGGGGCCTTTAAAAAAATAAAAATTGCGCCTGATGTTATCCTCTTTGATGGTCAGGGAATAGCTCATCCCCGAAGAATAGGGATAGCCACTCACCTGGGATTATTTTTAGGCAAGCCGACTATTGGCTGCGCTAAATCCAGATTAAGCGGAAAATATACTTCGGTCGGGGAGGAAAAAGGAGACTATGCCCTATTAAAGGAAGATAAAGAAATTTTAGGAGCGGTATTAAGAACAAGAAAAAGAGTCAAACCTATTTTTGTATCCCCCGGGCATAAAATTGACCTGCCTAATTCTATAGAGATCGTCCTAAAATGTATAGTTAAATACAGATTGCCACTTCCGGTTCGAGAAGCTCACATTTTTGTAAATCAAATTAGAAATAACCTCATCCCTTGTACGATAGATGGAATTAAACTTTAATCACTCTTAAACTTGTTTTAATTTTTTCTTTCCTTCTTTAAATTTTAAATATATAATAAAAAAGTAGCAAATAGTTAATAATGTTTAGTGGGAGCACAGCGTACCGTGTCTTCTTTTAACAAAACGGCATTACCGCTTTAGATAAGGTTCCATAGACAGTTAATTAAGGAGAGATAAATAAATTAATGAAAGCAGAAATTATCAGTATCGGTAGTGAAATATTAAGGGGACAAATCTCAGATACCAACTCTAATTTTATTGTTAAAAAATTAGTTGAATTAAGTATTGATGTAGAGCATATTTCGGCAGTTAGTGATAATCCTGAATCATTATTATCAACCTTAAAACAAGCCCTTCAACGTTCTGACCTAATAATTACCACCGGTGGGCTGGGACCTACGGAAGATGATATTACCTACCAAACCATTACCAGGGCTTTAAATCTTAAACTGATAAAATATCCGGAAGCTGAAAAAAATTTAAAAATAATTCTCAAAAAAATTAATAAAAGAATTTCTCCGAGCAACCTCAAACAAGTCTACCTTCCGGAAGGAGCCAAAATTATCATTAATCAATATGGCACTGCCCCGGCTATGATTTTAGAAAAAGATAACAAAATTATATGTTCTTTTCCCGGTGTCCCCCATGAGATGAAAAACCTGATAGAAGAAAATCTAATCCCTTATCTAAAAGAAAAATTTCCACCTTCTATGATTAAAAAGTCAAAAATTTTAAAGATTACTGGTCTTGGAGAGTCATCGGTTAATGAACTTATTCGCGATTATATGAACAAACAAACTAATTTTTCTTTTGGCATCTATGCTAATCCGGAAGATATTCAGGTCCAAATAACTACCCAGGCTCCCACCGAAAAAGAGGTAGAAAAACTATTACAATCTTCGGTTAATCAATTAACTAAAATATTGGGTAATTATGTTTATGGAACTGGTAAACAAAGTTTAGAAGAAGTCGTGGGAAATTTATTAAAGACTAAGAAATTAAAAGTAGCGGTAGCAGAATCCTGTACCGGAGGGATGTTGGGAGAAATGATTACCCGAATCCCAGGAAGTTCTGAATATTTTCAAGGCGGGGTGATAAGCTATAATGCCAGGGTTAAAGAAGACCTGCTAAAAGTACCGCCGGAAGTAATCAGAAAATATGGAGAAGTAAGCAGGCAAGTGGCCAAATTAATGGCAGAAGGTGTGCGGAGATGCTGTCAGAGTGATATAGGAATTAGTATTACCGGCATTGCCGGTCCGGGAGGAGCAACGGAAAAGAAGAAAGTGGGACTGGTCTATATGGCTTTAGCTGATGGTAAAAGGACTATTGCCAAAAAACACCAGCTATTCGGAGACCGTCAATTAATTCGCTTAAGGTCCTCCCGCCGCGCCCTAAATATGCTCCGAAACTATTTATCTAGCATTTTAACAATCTTTATTTTAAAAAACTAATTTTCACTTAATATCTCTAATTATTTATAATCAATTTTAAAAGATCTAAAGAGGAATATAATATGAGATATAAAAAAGCTAATTTAATAAAAGAAAAAAATATAATATTGCTTATAATCGTAACCTTAATCATAACAGCAATATTTTTATTTCCCGCCAAAGAGAAAGGAGGAATTCCCATAGATGCACGAACCAGATATGACGAAAGGTCATTGGTGGAAGCCAGGAATTATCAGAAATTAGAAGACAATTTAGTTCAATGCAACTTATGTTTCAGAGGCTGTATCATTAAAGAAGGGAAAAGGGGTACTTGCCGGAACAGAGCGAATATAAATGGTACACTTTATACCCTGAATTATGGAAGACCCTGTGCTGTCCATATTGATCCCATCGAAAAAGAACCTGCCTTTCATGTTTATCCCGGAGGGAGTATTTTCTGTATCGCCACTGCTGGCTGTAATTTTCGCTGCCTATTCTGTCAAAACTGGACTATATCTCAGCAGGAAGTAGAAAATACTCACTATATCTACCTGACTCCCAAAAAGGCAGTCCAATTAGCCAAAGAATCAAATTGTGATGCCATATCCTTCACCTACAGTGAACCAACTTCCTTCTATGAATATATGTACGATATCGCCAAGTTAGCCAAAGAAGAAGGGCTAAAGGTTATATTTCACACTAATGGGGCAATGCGACCTGAACCCCTGAAAGCCCTACTCAAACATATGGATGCAGTAGTAGTTGACCTAAAAGGTTTTACTGATGAATTTTATACTAAACTCTCTTCAGCAAAATTAGAACCAGTCTTGCAAACCCTGAAAATAATTAAAGAAGAAGGAGTTTGGCTGGAAATCGTCAACTTAATCGTGCCCACTAAAAACGATAATATAGAAGATATTAAAAAAATGTGTGAATGGATTAAGGAAAATTTAGGGGAAGAGACACCAATCCACTTTAGTCGATTTTTCCCTGCTTATAAACTATTAAAATTACCACCCACTCCCATTGCTACTCTGGAACATGCCAGAAAAATTGCCTTAGAGGTAGGAATGCATTATGTGAGTATCGGTAATGTCCCCGGACATAAGGCAAATAGCACCTATTGTCCTAAATGTGGAAATATACTAATTAGTAGAGTTCATTTTATGGTATTAGCCAATAACATTGTGGGAGGAAGATGTAAGTCTTGTGGACATGAAATTCCTGGTATCTGGAGAGATATCAATTCTACCCGAAGTAGCCACTAAAAACAGGCTTATTAAATTGATGGCGATAATAAATAAGCAGGTAGCTAATATTCCCAGGATGGGAATCATCATTACCGAAACAACAAAAGCCCCCAACCAGGCTCCAATAAGATCTGCCGTATAAAGCATACCGGCTACCCAACTAACCTTGGTCAGTCCTATCAAATATATCTTATTAGCCAAAGGAAATTCTGCCCCTACTAAGATTCCAGAAATTAAGCTTAATAAAAGCAGCATAATTTGAACCGAGGAAAATACCCAGGGCTTCCCGAGATATAAATGAAAAGAGGTCAACAAAAAAGGCAGACAAACAGAATATAATACGATAGCAGCCTCAAGCTTAATCAACAATGATAATTTATTTTTAATCCTTTCCATAATACTATTCACAACTATACTTCCTAAAGCCAGGCCAGCCATAAAAGCAGTAGCTAATAAACCTATTCGATGATAGATATTGCCATAAAATGATTGAAAGGTCAGAATTATTATTAATTGAAAAGCCATCCCGGCAAAACCTGTAGTAGCAATAGCAACAGGTAAGGAAGCTTTTTTTAATTTATTAGTTTTCGCCCTTATTAAAAGAAATATTATGATAAATAAAATAAGGGGGAATAAAAATGTTTTAAGATTTACTTTTTCCATCAATCTGAATATATTGTTGAGACCTGGAGAATAAAGGGTATTCCAGAAAGCCAGATAATAAAATACTCCACTGGGAAAGAGGTCATTATTAATCCTGATTTTTTTAGAGGAAGATAAAGCAGATGATAAAGTATCTATATACCATTTCAATCTCCCTGGATCTAATTTATATTTAATATAAAATTCAGTCAACAGTTTGGTGCTTAATTGATGGCCCTTAAATCTTTGAATTATCCTGTCTGCATCAAGATTTAATATCTCCCTATCCGAGGAGGCAAGAAAGATGTTAAAATCCCCAGGAATGACTCGAGTATAAGGAAATACTTTCTCCATAGATAAAAGAAGACAGCTATTTAAATTAATCAGTTCCTCGTTTAAGTAGGTTAATGATCCGGGGGCTAAAATAGCTATAATGCCATCTTGGCTTAATACGCTCTTAGCCTCTTGAAAAAAATCTACCGTATAAAATCTATTTAATTGTAAAGTTGATGGTGGGGGAAGATTTACCAATACTACATCATAATTACCAGTTGGTCCTTTAACCCATAATCTTCCATCAGTATATTTAATTTTTACTTTGGGATTGTTTAGCTCAGCTATAGTAGGGGGAGTAGCATATTTTTGAACCACTTTAATCATCAGAGGGTCAAGCTCAATATAGTGGATATTTTCTACTGAAGAATATTTAGTAATTTCATTTAAAACCCCACCTGATCCCCCACCAATTAAAAGAATATTTTCAGGATAAGAGTGAAATAGTAAGGGAAGATGGACAAACTCTTCCACAAAGGCAATATCGGGATCAGGGGTGCTAAATAGAGGTATTCCATTAGAAAAGAAGTTAAATTGGTTTTCCTTTGTTGTAACTGTAATGTTACTATACATCGAATTTTGGTAATGGACTAATTCCTGTCCTTTCCATTGTCTATCCAGTATATTCCAGTGAATTTTATCTATACCATTGGAAATTAAAAGGTATAAACTTAAAACTAAAAATATCAAACAAAGAAAGGCAATCATCACTGAAAAAGAAAACTTTACCCAGTGAATTTTGAATGGAAAGTATCCTTTATAGAAAAAGATAAACAGGAGGGTCGCAGATAATAGGTTTAAGATAGCAATAAATAATGCTACTTGTAGAGAATGAAAGAAAGGCATAAGAAGATAGGTAAAAATAAGTCCTCCTGCGACTGCTCCTATAGATTCATAAATATAGACTTTTCCAACAGAAGTAGAAGGTTTCCCAGAAAAATCAGAATAAATTTTACATCCAAAAGAAAACTGAGCTCCGTCACTTACACATAGAGGAATTAAAATTAAGAATGAACCATAAATAATGGGAATTATTCCTACAGCTTCACCGGGAACAACTCCAATAATATTTTTTATAGTCCGGCAAAGATAAATAGCAAAAGGAAGATATATAGAAATGATTAATTGCAGGGAGGCATATATTTCTATCTTGTATTTAACCTTATCAGCAAATCTTCCCAGGACGAAACTTCCCAGGGCGATAAGGATAAGCCAATTGGCTAATATTATTCCAATAGATAGTTCATTACCAGAGAAAGTTACTAAAAGCTCCCTGATTAATAAAACTTCAATAATAAGTGAGGCAAAACCCCTTAATAATAGAGCAAAGCTAAGGCTTTTTTCCAATATTATGCTCCTGTTTTTCAATTATAGAGATTTAATTTTGTTACTTTTAAAAATAAGGAAAGATTAATTTGAATACCCGCAAATTAAAAATATAATTATACTAAAAAGAGGGTTTTTTCCTTCTATTGTCGAATATTTATTTATAATATAACATATGTAAAAAACCAGCTCAAATTACCAATGAATATATGTTATATTATATATTAAAAGAGACGGAAAAGAATTTTACAAAAATTAAACTAGCTTAAGGATAAAAAGGTGAAAAAGATTTTTTCTATTTTTTTTATCAATCTTTTACTAATGTCTTTTTTAAGTTGTGACATTAATCTTTTTGCAGAAGAACTTACAGAGATTAATTATAGCAATGAAATCAGAAAACCTGTAGTAAGTGGAATATTTTATCCTGGCTCAGCAGAAGAATTAAAAGAAAATATCAATAATCTTTTAAATAAAGTAGAAAAAGAAGAATTAAAGGGAGAATTAATCGGTCTAATTGTCCCCCATGCCGGCTATGATTATTCAGGGAAGATAGCTGCTTATGCCTATAAACAATTAGAAGGAAAAAATTTTGATACTGTAATTCTAATTGGGGAAAGTCACTACCATCGATTTCCCGGTGCCTCTATCGGAAATTACCAGTCTTACCAGACTCCTCTGGGAGAAGTAGAAGTTGATAATGACCTGGCTATAAATATAATTAAATACGAAGAGGCAATTAAATTTTATCCTCAGGTACATCAAGGAGAACACTCTTTAGAGGTTCAATTACCTTTTCTTCAAACTCTATTAAGAGATTTTAAAATAGTCCCTATAATCTTGGGGGAAAAATCTTCAAAATTATCTTCCAAGATAGTTAAAGCTATTTTGCAAGAATTAAAAGGTAGAGACGAAAAAATCTTATTTATTGCCAGTACCGATCTTTCTCACTTCTATCCTTACCAAACTGCCCTTCAATTAGATAACTTAACCATAAAAGCCATTGAAAAATTAGATAGTGATTCTTTTTACCAGGGATTATCCTATGGCAATTACTATCTTTGTGGAGGAGCAGCAGTAGGTACTTTACTAAAAATTGCGGAGAATTTAGAAGCTAATAAAATTAAATTATTAAAATATGCTAACTCAGGTGATATTACCGGAGATAAAAATCAGGTAGTTGGTTATGCTGCTTTTGCCATATCTAAAAATAATCCGCAACTTAACTTAAAAGAAGCATACTATTACTTAGAATTAGGAGATTCCGAGGTACAGTGCCTTCTATGTCCTCGGGAATGTATATTAGCAGAAGGAGAAAGAGGAGTTTGTGGTGTTCGTCAGAATATTAAAGGAAAATTATATACCTTAGTTTACGGTCGACCAGTAGCAGTCCATATTGACCCTATTGAAAAGAAACCAATTTCACATATGCTGCCAGGGAGTAAATCCTTCTCTATCGCTACTGCAGGTTGCAATTTAGGATGTCGGTTTTGCCAGAACTGGCAGATTTCTCAAGTCTTACCTGAAGATATAAGAAGCTATGATTTACCACCAGAAAAAGTGGTACAATTAGCTTTGGAAAATAATTGCCAATCAATTGCTTATACTTATAGTGAACCCACTATCTTTTACGAATATATGATAGAAACAGCTAAGTTAGCACATCAGAAGGGTCTTAAAAATATATATGTCACTTCAGGATATACTAATCCTGAACCTTTAAGAGAATTGTGTAAATACATAGATGCAGCTAATCTGGATATTAAAGGTTTTACTGAAGATCATTATCGCAAATATTGTCTGGGTAAATTGCAGCCTGTGCTGGAATCCGCCAAGATTATGAAAGAAGAAGGTGTATGGATTGAACTAACCAACTTGATACTTCCCACTATAAATGATGATATGGAAGTAATCAGGGAAATGTGTGAGTGGATTATAAAAAATTTAGGACCAGATGTGCCTTTATATTTTTCCAGATTTTACCCTGCTTATAAAATTACTCATCTTCCTCCTACTCCGGTAGAAACTCTGGAAAAGGCAAGAGAAATTGCCTTAGATGTGGGATTGCACTATGTTTATATTGGTAATGTCCCTGGTAATCCTGCTGAACATACCTATTGTCCTAATTGTGGAAAATTACTTATCCAGAGAGTCGGATTCTTTGTAGCTACCAATAACCTTAATCAAGATAGATGCCCATCTTGTGGAGAAAAAATTCCTGGAATCTGGAAGTAAAAATGAAGAAAGAAATTAGAAATCTATTAATAATTTTTCTTTTACTTGTTATGGGAACAATTTCGGTAATTTATTATAATCTTTACATTCAAAATAATAAAATTAAAAAGGGAGAAACGGTAGCCCCTGAAATAATTCAAGAAAGAGCAGAAGAAAATATTTACCGAATTGGCAATATTGTCATTGATAAAAATAAGGAAGAAATTCTCTTTTCAGGTAAAGTTTCAAAAACTACAGGTTGGGTTCAGTTTTTAATTTATGTAGATGGTTATAAATGGTTAGAAAGTGAGGCAGCAATTATTGTTAAGGCAAGATTAAAAGATCTGCAGTTATCTCTTGCTCTTCTGGATTGGAAATATTGGAATGAGTTTTATTATGAGAAAAAAGCAGAAGATGCAGATACTAAAACGCCGGAAACAAAATGGGAACTTTTCATTCAATGGGGAGAGAGCGATAAACTTAAAATAATTAAATCAAACGAAATTGTTACTGCTAAAGATAAAAAAGATCTTTTAAAATTACATCATTTCATCTTTTTAGGCAATCCCCTTTTTGATCAAATCGCATTAAGCAATGAACCTGCAACCAGTTGTCAGGGTTGTCCATTTTTCCCGGTAGAAGAAAAAACATTGCGCCGATTATTTAAAAGAAAATCTGGAGAATCTGGATATGAGATAAATACTGAAGTTATTCCTCCTTTAAATACTAAAATAAATATAATTATAAAAAAATCTAAGCTTCCTTAAAAAATTATAATATAAACAACAAATACCAAGAAAATATTAATTTTAAGAGTGGATAAAATGCTTAATCTAATTGAATTATTTACCATAGGAATAACTATGGCCTTTGGCCCCTGTCTATTTTTCTGCACCCCTATTATATTATCTTATGTTGCTGGTACTCAAGATAGTGGACGAAAAGGTTTTAAATCAGTTTTAATCTTTTCTTTATCTCGGGCTTTTATCTATGTTTTATTAGGATTACTAGCCGGGTTCTTTGGTAAAATGTTAACTACAACACTCGATAAATATAGTCTGACTATTTACTTTATTGGAGGAATATTTATTTCTTTATCCGGGATATTGATTTTGCTGGGTAAAAATCCAAACCTACATCTTTGTACAATCTTAAGAAAATATACCGTTGGAGATGATATTAGGAATACAATTATTCTGGGAATAATAATTGGTCTTTTACCCTGTACCCCTCTTCTTGGTATTTTAGTATATATAAGTTTAGTCTCTAAAGATTTATGGCAAGGAGCCCTTTTGGGATTTTCTTTTGGGGTAGGCACTATAATCTCTCCTCTTATTATCTTTGGAATTTTAGTTAGCACTCTTCCTAAAAAAATAATTAAAAGTCCTAAAACATTTGAAATTTTCAAAAAAGCCTGCGGGTTTTTATTGTTTCTTTTTGGAGTCCAATTGATAGTTTCACAGATAATATAAATTTATTATGCTAATATAATTTGATTTTTAATTTAATGTAACCTTATAATAATCTAAGAGTTTTCTAATAATTATCGCAAAATCAAAGGGGGGGTTAAATTTTGAATAAAGTAGGGGAATTTTATACACCGGGAAAAATTATCTTTGGTTCGGGAGGATTATCTCAAGTTGGAGCAGATGCAAAAAGATTGGGAAATAAAGTTTTGGTGGTATTAGGTAGAAGTGCGATGAAAAAAAGTGGGGTGTTGGACCGCTTAACTCATTTGCTTACGGGGAATAATTTAAAATATATAATCTATGAAAATATCCCCTCTGACCCTACAGTTGAAACAGTGGATACCGGAGCAAGTTTAGCCAGAAAAGGAAGCTGCAATCTGGTTATAGCTCTGGGGGGAGGAAGCGTCCTGGATACCGGTAAGGCTATTTCGGCAATGGTAACCAACGAAGGTTCAGTGGCTGATTATCATGAAATTGAAGGAAAAGGTAAAAAATTTCAACATAAAACCTTGCCCTTTATCGCCATTCCCACTACCTCGGGTACCGGCTCAGAGGCAACGAGAAATGCAGTAATCACTAACACTAAACTTGGTTTGAAGAAGAGCATAAGAGACCTCTGGCTCATTCCGGAAGTAGCTCTGGTTGACCCTGAACTTACCCTGTCTCTACCCCCTCATATAACTGCCATATGTGGTGGTGATGCTTTAACTCAATGTATAGAATCTTATTTAGGTAAGAAAAGTCAGGAAATCACCGATACCCTGGCCTTGCATGCCATAGGATTAATCGGAAAAAACTTGGTCAAAGCAGTAAAAGAAGGAAAAAATTTAGAAGCACGTAAAAATATGGCTATGGCTGCACTTTTGAGTGGGCTTTGCCTGTCTAATTCAGGATTAGGAGCAGCCCATGCCCTCTCTCACCCTTTGGGAGTATACTATAAAATTCCTCATGGTCTGTCCTGTGCAGTACTGTTGCCTTATGTAATGGAATATAATCTTCCGGTAGTTACCAAAAAGTTGGCTAAAATAGCTCAATCTTTAGGTGAAGATCTCTCTTTATTGTCGGAAACAGAAGCTGCACAAAGGGCAGTAGAAAAGATAAAAGAAATGCTTTCTGAGGTCGGAATTAAAAAAAATCTTTCTGAATGGAAGATAAAAGAAAAAGATTTTTCACAATTAATTAAAGGTGCAAAAGGGGGAAGTTTAAACAATAATCCACGGGATACATCTGATGAAGATTTAATTGAACTGTTATATAAAATGACTGGCCTTTATTGATATAACAGAATTACATTAAATTTAAATTAATTTACTATTTTAGTATTTTAGTATCTACTACGATATTCGCTTCTTGGTCTAGGTGGACGAGCTTCATCAATCTTTAACGGACGACCTTCGAAATCGGTATCATTTAACGCATCTTTGGCTTTTCCAGCTTCTTCTGAAGAAGACATTTCTACAAATCCAAAACCTTTGCCTTCGATAATGTTGACACTCTTAACTTCACCATGATTAGAAAATACTTCACTTAACTGATCATTGGTTACAGAATACTTAAGATTTCCTACATATAATTTAATACCTTGCATACTTTTTCCCTCCTTTTCGATATTTCTCTTAAGTCCAATAACGTTTCTTTGGG
>JABUBP010000386.1_pt1 | contig 12141 bp, 9 predicted proteins | sample 7240331 | NCBI WGS metagenome assembly JABUBP01 (sample SAMN07256347, study PRJNA390944) | subsurface metagenome | isolation source: Methane hydrate marine sediment | place: Pacific Ocean: Eastern North Pacific, ODP site 1244 | collected 2002 | reverse complement strand
TTCCGAGGTTTAGAAAGTGATTACTACACAAACCGGATATGAGCCGGACAAAGGATATAAAATTGCATAACAATGTCTTTGTCCCCGACGTGCCGACATCTATTCCTATAAACATTTGACAGTCCTTTCAAACACCGGGCAGGAACAGGGCTAATCAGCAGCAACAGCAGAAGAAGAAGAAAAATATGCAATTTTATATCCTTTGTCCGGCTCATATCCGGTTTGTGTAGTAATCACTTTCTAAACCTCGGTGCGTCCGGCTCGATGTGCACGGTTATATTGACCGGACGTGTGATCTTGTCGTGAAGAGTATTTTCGAGTCGCTCGCAGATTTCGTGAGCGGCGGTTACCGTCAGGTCAGGGGCAACAAGAATATGCAGGTCGAGAAAGACCTCGCGTCCTACGGTGCGGGTTCTTAGTTTGTGCCACTGAGATATCTGATCGTCGGAGACAATTATTCGCTCTATCTGCTGGATTGTGTCCTGGTCAACGGCGACTTCGGTTAGCTCACCAATGCAGTTGCCGATTATCCGGACACCGACGAAGATTATCATCAGACCGACAGCAATAGCGGCAATCTGGTCGCCATAGATAAAGCCGAACCGCAGCGCAACAACACCTATCAAAACCGCCACGGAACTTAGAGCGTCGCTTCTGTGATGCCAGGCGTTGGCGTATAGAGCGGAGCTATGAGTTTTGACGGCTATTTTTTTGGTAACTTTATAGAGCAGCTCTTTGGTGATGATTGAAATTATTGCTGCGGCAAAAACAATCGGCATTGCAGGTTTTGCGGTTCGGCCTTGTGCAATATCTGTAGCGGCATAGTAAATCATCGCGCCGCCAATGCCGGCCAAAACCAGGGCGATAAAGACCGCGGCAAAGGTTTCGGTTCGGCCGTGGCCGTAGGGATGTTTTCGGTCGGGTTGTTTAGAGCCGAAATGGACGCCGAGGAGGACGGCAAGGTCGGTGGCTATATCGGAAAGTGAATGCAGACCGTCGGCGACCAAGGCCATTGAGCCGGCCAGGAAGCCTGCCGGGACCTTGATAATCGCAAGAAGGACATTTGTGACAATGCCAAGGTTGGTAACCCGGCGAATTTGCCTATTGGCTGAATCGATTTTCCGACTGGCTGCCATTGTTCAGTCAAGCACTCGCTCGCAGATACTTAAAACCAGGTCAATATATTTTTGCGCAGTTTGTTTGTCTTTGGCTTCGGTTATTACCCGCATAACCGGCTCGGTGTTGCTTGTTCGCAGATGCAGCCAGCCGTCGGCAAAATCAAATCGGCAGCCGTCGCTGGTGTCAATCCTGGCTTTAGGGAAAGCTTTTTTTGCTTCATCGAGGATGCGCTGTGCACCGGCTTTATCGACGGCGAGCTTTTGCTTTTTCATATAATATTCAGGAATCTGTGACGCCAGCTCGCTGATTGTCAAACTTGTCTGTGCCATTAGCTGAAGGACAAGAGCGATACCAACGAGAGAATCACGAACCGGCCCCACACGTAAGTCGATAACGCCGCCATTGCCTTCGCCGCCGATTATGCAGTCATTCTTTATCATCGCATCAACAACATTTGCTTCGCCGACTGGTGTACGAATGACCTGGCAACCAGCCGCGGCGGCGATATCGTCAATCATTCGTGATGTTGAAAGATTCGTTGCCGCCCTGCCGGCACCTTTGCCAAAGACATATTTAGCCGCCAGAGCCAATGAATATTCCTCGCCGATATAACTGCCGTTTTCGTCCACTATTGCCAGCCTGTCGGCGTCAGGGTCCTGGGCAAAGCCGAGATCGGCGGCGTTTGCTTTTACCTGTTCGCACAGGCCAATCAGGTTTTCGGCAAGAGGTTCAGGCGTATGCGCAAAAAGGCCCGTCGGCTCATCGTTTATCGCGACAACCTCACAGCCAAATTCTCCAAGCAATCTTTTAGTAACCCGGCCTCCAGCCCCGTTGACACTGTCAAGGACAACCTTGAATTTTCTCTCAGCTATCGAGCGTTTCTCGACAATTGCCAGGATTTTTTCGATATGAACGGCGTCGGTTTGGTCGTTAGTGGCTATTTTGCCGGCGTTTACCGAGCCGACAAGGTCAAAATCCTTATCAAAATACATCTGTCTGATTTGCCAGGCCAAATCGGACGGTGGAGCAACGCCGCCGCCAAGAAGCAGTTTTGTTCCGTTATATTCGATGGGGTTATGAGAAGCGGTGATAACAACCGCACCGGCACAGGACAGATGCCTTGTCATAATCGATACGCCGGGCGTGGTTACAAGGCCCAGGTCAACCACGTCGATACCAACTGCACAGAGTCCGGCGGTTACAGCGGACTTAAGCAATTGGCCGGATGGCCGTGAGTCACGGCCGATGCAAACTGCAAGCTTGTTTTTGTCGGCGGCGCTGCGTTTTAGAAAGGTGCCGAAAGCACAGCCGAAATCCACGGCGATATTTGGGGTTAAATTCTCCCCGACGATACCACGCATTCCACTAATGCTTATTATCAACTCACCAGCCATCTTTACCTCACATTTTTCGCGATTTTTCCAGAATCACTTTTAGATTGTTGACGATAGCACCGACCTGCCGGGGCTTTAGAGATAAGATGTCCTGCAGGGCCTGGCCTATATGAGGAAGGTACGTTTCGATATAGCTTCGCTTGATCATCTCCTGCTGGATTCGTTTTTGCTTTCGTAGAAATATTGCGAGCTTTCGGCCACATTCCTGTATGGCAAGTTTTATCTCCTTGATGATTTCAGGATAGTGTGCGATGGCCTCCTTGCTTTCGGAAGTAAAAGGCACCCAGACTGAGGCGATGTGCACCATTAAGACAACCGGGCCTGCCGGCAGTGCGCCTTTGCTCTGGGTAAGCTGGTAATTCCGCCAGTTTGTCTCGAGCACCGCTTTATAAATCGCACAACCAGACTGTTGGTACAGCAGCGGGACCCTGTTGGCGATTCTTATCAGCCGTATCAAAGGCTGCTTGTCGGGCTGGCCATTGCCTGAGTCGGATTTGTCCTTTGTGCCGTAGGCCAGGGCCGCTTCGATAAGAAACGGGTTGCCGCGATAAACAGCCGGGCTTCGCGAGCAGCTTGTGTAAAAGCGTGCCTCGACGACACGTTTGAGACCTTGTTCGAGTTTTTCGGCACCGATGGGACCTATGCAGTCGCCGGACGGCGCCATTATCCTGGTTCCGTTTATAGCGTGGTGGAGGGCTTCTGCCCGCTGAAGTGTCAGCCTGGAAGGTCTCAGAGTAGTGGGTAGCTTGGCCTTGTCGCAAATCTGCTGGGCGAGGCGACCGCTGACTCTTGAAAACTCGTTTTTCAAAAACGCTGAAATTTGTTTACACGAGCTGTCGTGCGCCATCTTGAACAAAAGCCCCAGCTCAACCCCGTAAGGGTGAGGCTTGATCTCCCTCGGCACAAACGGCAATTCCTTATTCTGCCTTTTGTATTCGTGAGTACTGCCATCCGGGGCATTGTAGATAATAGCTGCGTGCGGGTTGGCCATAGCAGTCTGAGCGATATATGCGTCGACCGACTGCCGGCCTTTCTGGTATCTGCCCTCAAGAGTTATCGTCACGCTCGTGCCGGTGTGTAGATGAAAATCGCAGTCTTCGTCGAGCACAATTTGCGGCCTGTTTTTGGCGGTGTCAATCTGAACGTGGTAATGGTTGGCGGGCTTGTCGGACCTGGTTCGTGAGATAATCTGGACAGGCTCGCCGGTAGTCAACAGCCCATACATACCTGCAGCGGAAATACCGATGCCCTGCTGGCCGCGACTCATCTTGAGGCTGTGGAACTTGCTGCCATACAGCAGGCGGGCGAAGATATTGGGTATCTGCTGCTTAACAATGCCGGGGCCGTTGTCGGTAACGGTCAGTGTGTACTTATTATCTGTGATGGGCTTTATTGTTACGGTCAGCTCGGGCAGGATGTGGGCCTCTTCGCAGGCGTCAAGTGAATTATCAACGGCCTCCTTAACGGCAGTCAAGAGGGCTTTTCTCGGATTGTCAAAGCCGAGCAAATGACGATTCTTGGCAAAGAATTCGCTGATGCTGATATCTCGCTGTTTGGCGGCCATTGACTCGGCGGTTGCAGCTTTAGCTGTTTTGGAGCGGGTCACGGTGGTACCGGCTTTTTTAACGGATTTTTTTGCCTTCTTTTTCGGCTTTTTTTTGAGTTTTGGCTTTAATTTTATCTTTTTTTGTGTTTTTTTTCTTGTCTTAGAGGCACTTTTTCGGGCTGGAACGCTACTGAAATCAAACGCCATCTGCCCATCCAACCGTGCCTTCTTTGCCGCCATAGATATAATTCCTGCTTTTTAATCAAGTAAGGTTTCTGCAAAATTGAAGGTTAGGCATATATTATTTAAGAAAATTATTTTTTCAATTTTCTTAAATAATCCCCTAACTCTATATCAGACAAAAAGTTGCTGTTTGGCTGTTTGAAAAGAAAAAAATCAAACAAACGATTTTTTCTTTTCAAAGTATGCCTAACCTTCAATTTTGCAGAGGTAAATTTCGTTTACAAAGTCGAGCTTACCAAGCTCTTCGATTGTTTTTTTACCGGGCTGTTTGTCGAGGCTGACAGCCAGGATGGCTTTTTGCTCTGCCGGCTTCTGGCCAACGCCCATTGTGCAGATATTGATGCCGCCCATGCCGCAAACTGTGCCGACGGCACCGATAACCCCGGGCTTGTCGTCGTTATAAATAACAAGCACCGCACCCTGCGGAGTCATTTCTATATTAAAGCCGTCGATTTCAATGATCCGCAGAAGTGAGCCGCCAAAGACTGAGCCGGTTACAGTCCGGGTAATCCTGTCGGTAACTACCTTTGCACTAAAGCTTGCAGCGACGTCCCTGGCTTTGGTGTTCTTGGTTTCGTCGATGCTTATACCACGTTCTTTTGCCAGGATGCCGACGTTAATCATATTCAAAGGCATCTCGAAATGTTTTTGGAGCAGCCCGATAGTAAAGGAACTTGTTACCGAGTCAATGGCCATTTCGGCGATTGAGCCGCGATACTGTACCTCAACAGCTTTTATTCGGCCGACGGCAAGAGTGCTCAGGAGCTCTCCTATGCTTTTTGCAAGTTCAGCGTACCGGTTTACGAGCGGCAGGACCGCTGCGGCGGTAGCAGGTGCGTTAATAGCATTTCGTATCGGGCCGTCCTTGATTGCATCGACAAGGATTTCGGCGGCCTCGACGGCCACTTCGACTTGCGCTTCTTCGGTGCTGGCGCCAAGATGCGGTGTAACAAGACAATTGGCAAGTTCACTGAAGCGAGTATTTTCCGGCGGCTCCTTTGAGAAAACGTCAAGAGCGGCACCGGCGATCTTTCCGGTGCTGAGCGCGTCATAAAGTGCGTCTTCATTGATAATTCCACCGCGGGCACAGTTGATAACCCTGGCGGTGGGCTTCATCATATCGAACTGGGTTGGGCCGATCATATTCAACGTCTGCTCATTTCTGGGCACGTGGACGCTGATGTAGTCGGCCTTTCCATAAATTTGCTCGAGGTCCTCGGCGATTTGCAATCCGAGCCTTTCGGCCTCTGCCGGGGTGGCAAACGGGTCATGGCCGATTATTTTCATATTAAAGCCCTTTGCCATCTTTGCAACGGCCATACCGATTCTGCCGAGACCGATGACGCCGAGCACCTTATTGTTGAGCTGATTACCCATATATTTTTTTCTGTCCCAGGCTCCTGCTTTGAGGCTGTTGCAGGCCGGCACAACATTCCGGCTAAGCGCGAGCATCAAAGCGATGGTGTGTTCGGCGGCACTGAGTGTATTTCCGCCGGGGGTATTCATAACAAGGACGCCCTTTCGTGTAGCTTCGGGCACGTCAATATTGTCGATGCCAACGCCGGCACGCGCGATGGCTTTGAGTTTGCCGGGATTGGAAAGGACCTTGGCGGTAACTCTTGTTCCGCTGCGGATAATCAGGCCCTCATATTCGCCGATAATTTGTGCAAGCTCATCCTCACCGATGCCCGTTTTGACAACCGGCTCAACGCCGTCGGTTGATTTGAGCAGGTCAATACCTTCCTGTGCAAGTTTGTCGGTGATCAGTACCTTAATCATTTAATGCCTAACCTTCAATTTTGCAGAAGCCTTTTCAAGCAATAAGTTACCAGTGTTTAATATCCTCCCGGATCCTTTCACCCCAGGTCTTAAACTTATTCTTAGGACAATCATAAAAATATCTGACTATACAGTGAGCCGAGGTTTTGGCAAGAAGTTTTGCCGCGGCGTCGTCATCGTCATCACGTGCCGAGTCCAGGCTGATGGAGACGGCTTTGCCTTTGGCCGAGCTGGGCCAGAGCATCCGGCCGGTTTGCACGTCAAACAGAAAACTTCGCGTATCCAGAGAACCTTTATAATAGCCGCTGCCGGCCAGTTCGTAAAGTTCGTAATCCTCGATCGCTACAACCAGCACCTTTTCGGCGCCAAAAGCTGTACCCAGTTCGGCCGGTGACAGCATCTCGAAATCAGGCCTGGCTGAGCGGAATCTGGACAATTGCGAATATGAAACCAGAAATTCGTCCTTAAGTTTTGCTCTTTTTGAAAGCTGTAAATTGATGGCCTCGGTCAGGTATGGGCGAAAGTTTGTTTCAGCCTCGGCCCAGACAGCCTGGTCAACAAGCACGATTATTCTGCCGGTGGTCAGTTTAGCGATATTATACTCGGCTTTTATTTTAGTCTCCGATGGCGCCGGTGTGGTCAGGATACCTATGACCTTGGCTGGGGCGCAGCCGATGCAAGGAATAAGCGGCAGTATTACAAGAAAGATTTTCAGTACCTGTTTTTGCATTTTTATGATTATACCTCGGTTAAAATCCGGTACCGGCTGCGAGGGCACGTGCCATCGTTACCGCCCAGCCGCCTAAAATAATAACTATTATTGTCAACACTATATATCTGACTTTGCACCTGGCGAAGGTTTTGTCTACGAATCCACAATTCAGGCCAAAAACAGCGATAAGAAAAGCCGGCACCGCAATCACGCCGGTCACAGCGCACAGCACCGCCGCGGCGGGTTGAATATAAAATGCCTCAAAAATTCTGCCGCTGACAAAAGCCAGCGCCGCAGTGGTCATTCCACACGTGGGGCACGGCAGACTGAAACGCTGTTTGAAGCCGCACGGATCAATGAATCGGCTTATGTTAATCCAACCGTTTGCCCAGGCAAAAAAAAACACAAAGACGCTGATAATTACCAAAAAAACAATTCCAGCTTTAAGGCGTTTGCCCGCCGTCGGCCGCTGTGGAATTTTCCCGCGATTAGATTCTTGGCTTATCGGCATTATTCCATTAAAATAGATTATAAATGAGTTTGTGTCAAGTTGAAATACGAAAGGGATTCGATGGCACTGGAACATAGAGACTTAAGCCGAATGCTCGAGGCGGCGATTGTGGCCGGCCGTCTGGCAGGCCAGCGGGCTATGGAAGAAATAAACTATACCAAAAGCACCGTAAAAAACGACACTGAATTGGTAACCCAAACGGACAAACGGTGTCAGGAGCTGATTATCGAGCGAATAAAAGAAAACTATCCTGACCACGGCTTTATTGCTGAAGAAGGTCCGTCCGGACAGATATTCAAACAGCCGCCAAGAAGCACAGAGCCTTTCTGGTGGGTGATTGACCCGATTGACGGGACAAACAATTTTGCCCATCAGATACGCTGTTTTACCGTCAGTATCGCAGCAATGTACGAAGGCGAGCCGATAGTAGGTGTCATCTTCGACCCGGCAACCGAGTCGATATTCACCGCCGTCAAAGGTGGCGAAGCACAATTGAATGGTACGCGAATAACTGCCGGCCAGGAGGAAATGAACATATTTTCAAGCTTTGGCATTGACAGCCACTTCGGCGAGCAGATCCCCGCGGGCATCCGCGAAATAATGGTGCGGACACGGTTTCGTAACTTCGGCACAACGGCACTACAGTTTGCTTATGTAGCCAGCGGCGGCCTCGTCGGGACAGTAGCGTTTACTACAAAGTTGTGGGACGTGGCGGCCGGGATACTTCTGGTTGAAACGGCAGGAGGCATAGTAACAGACCTATCTGGAGGAAAAATCTTTCCTGCCGATTTGGACAATTACAACGGCGAGCATTTTAAGGTTCTGGCGGCCAATAAAAAGGTCCACGGCAAAGCATTGGAGCTTTTTAAAAGCTGAGCGGCCCGTCAGTGCCAGCTTGTCGTGTCGAGCCAATTTTCTACAAACAACGATATATCCGCCCCATCCACAATACCATCCCTGGACAAGTCAGCAAACTGTTCGAACCCTGACTGCAGCCAATCCTCAGCCATATGAGCAAAATCGACAAAATCAATCTTGCCATCGTTTGTCAAGTCCGCCAACAGGCTCCATTGCACAGGTGTGCCCGAAGCCTGTGCCGTCCGCCCGTATGCACCGAGATTAATGCGAATATTATGTATGCCAGCCGGCTCACAAGCCAATGCTGCGCCGGGATTGCCGGCGTCTATACATCGACTCGTTGCATCGTCATAAACCCACCATCCGCCGTTGGCATCGGCCAGATATTTGGCCACAAATATAAGTAAATCCTGTGTATCAATTATTTCGTCGTGATTTAAATCCGCTTCGCTGTTGGCATCGCCTAATTGCCATGCCTTAGCTAATATCGCATAATCCAGCAGATTCACGAGCCCGTCACCGTCCATATCCGCGCTGTCGTATGTCGGATCCCAGCAGCCTGCAGACGATTTTAAGTGATAATCACCTGTGTTGGCATCAACGAAGCACGGATCAACGTCAATATTGCCGAGGCCTGCAAAGCCGGCCTGGATGTCGGAATATTCCACAATCGGCGGAACCGCGGTATCATACTCCGCTATCTGCACACCGTCATTGCCATATACGATACTGTCGCTGATTAACACGTCGGCGTTGTAGAAAATATAAACCCCACCGCCGCCCATCGCATCGTTGTTATCGACAATAGTGCAGTTGATAATATCATACACACCCGAAGCATACAAAAGCAGCCCACCTCCGTAGCCGGAGTAGCCGGAGTGCCCTGCCCGGTTAGAAGCAATTACACAATTTTTTATGGTAAGATCAGAAAACCAGGCATATATGCCTCCGCCGCTACATTTTTCAGCAGTATTATTTACGATGGTGCAATTGCTTACAACCGGCTGCAGTGCATCATCAAAAACTATCGCACCGCCGGAATATTCGGCTGTATTATTTATAAGGATGCAGTTGTGGATGGTTGGGCCGCTGTCTCCGACATAGATTGCCCCGCCTGAATCAGCGGTTACATAGCCGTTTTTAATAGTAAAGCCGATTACTTTGGCCTCTTGAGTTTCGGATTTGTGGAAGTAAAAGGCCCGGCCGTAATTTTGGCAATCAATAATAGTACTGTTCGGGCCGTTGACCGACCGCAAAACTATCAGCTTGCCGTCAAAATCGATGTCCATGTTGTTCGAGCCGGTATAAGTCCCGTCTGCAACCATAATGACATCGCAGTCATTTGCATCGTTGATAGCCGATTGAATATCACTGAACTCGGCGGCGCCATCGTCGTCAACCGTTATCGTCCGTGCCAAGGCCGTGGTTACACAAAGACACACGCACGCTATAAAAACAATACTTCGCATTATATTACCTCCTCCAACAAAGTAAAAAGCTTCTGCAAAATTATCGTGGATCCGGCACCAAATGCCGCACAACGACTTTAACCCTGTCTTCAGGCAAATCCACGTTACTTCTGTCAAGTATAGCGACAACTCTTTTTTGCGGCCCGTCCGGGCCGAGCCGAACGAGTATATAAGCAGTAAAAACATCACTGCGGACGGTAACAAGATTGCTTATTCGCGAAAATATCAGGTTGCGCTCCTCGAAGTCATTTGGTTCCGTATCGCCGGTGAGGTCTGGGAAACCTACCTGGTTTTCGCCGTCAAGAGCATAATGCCTAATATCATACTCTTCATACTTTGCCTTGTTAGGGTCATCAGGGTCTGTATTTATTACCGTAGCAAGTTCGCCGATGCTTTCAAAACCCCACTCTTCTCTTATGCGATCTATCTTGGTTACATCGTATCTTCCTGTTGCGCCCTCATAATCGGGACCGTTAGGATCGTTCGGCCCGTAAACAACGTCTGTTTTATCACGATAGGCTACGATTGCCCTGGCGATTTCGTCTGTCATCCAGGGCAGTTGAGCAATTACAAACCACGGGGCGGTGTTGATATTTATCCTGCCCTTTATTCTGGTCTCGTCAGCACTCTGGCCATGTTCGTTAGGGTCCATTACCGTCAGGTACTGGAAAATCCTTCTAAAATCTGGATTCTGCAGATTGAGCCTTACCTGCCCTTCCGGCGGCTCTGCTTCCAGTTGTTTGCCAATCATATCGTCGGGCTCTGTACTCGGACCTTTGAACAGCACCCTTGCAACATCGCCAACGGTAACAAAATCGGTGTAAGATGCTGGAATATTAAAATTATGCCTGCGACCTGGTACATTTGGGTCCGGGTTGCCAAGCGAACCGGGTGTCATAACATTATGGCGTAAATCCTGATAGACGACGTTCCAGTTGGTATCGCATCTATTATAGAACTGTTTGACGTCTTTTACCGTATCCCAACTCCAGGTAACATCCGAAGCGGTCTGCTGCTTATCAAGGTATATATCCTGGCCATTGACGTCCCTGATGAGGAATATATCGTAAGGTGTAAAGTTATACAGCGGCGGTGGTGGGTTCATTATATTTCTCCGGTATTCAACCAGTATGCAGCTGCTATCCTGCAAATTATTCGGGCCATGAATATTCACCTCAGCAACCGCGTCCGTGGTGTTATAAACGACAAATCGGCCGTCAGGCGGGATACTTTGGCCCGTCAAAAATATAGTTTTTTCGAGGGTCCCTGCCGCCGGCGGCTGAGGCCGAAGCTCCAACTTGAAACCATCCAGCCCAAGAGCAATCCCGAATGGATTATACAGCTCAATTGCAAAAGAATTGTTGTTGGAGTCGTCCGGCTTATTGACATCTATCTTGAATCCGATTTCACTGATAAATGGCTGGGCCTCGAAGCCGTAGTGACAGTGCCATCGTTCGGAAAAAAAGTAACATTCGCATCGTCATCACGGAAATCAACTATATTGACGGCCAGTCGTGCCGCAATTTCGTTAGGGTCTATTGCGTTAGGGTCTATTGTGTTAGTATCAGCGATAGAAAAAGCTGCAACCAAAGCAGAATATATGGAGCTTACATCCGCCGTGTTTATATTAACCATTTTACAGCCGTTAGGGTCGATGACTCGGTCAATGTTGCAAGTGGTTGCCAAATGTCTGTAAGCATAATTTGGGTCAAGGCTGCCATCATCACAGACCGACCTAAACCACTCATTGAGTCGACTATTGGAATCAAAAGGCACCTGATCTACGCAATTTCTTCTGAATTCACCCCCCCATGGTTCCAAACGAGTATCTATATCCGGATGATTTAGCAAAAATCTGTATCTAAGTTCTAACTCGTCAGAAATGTCAAATGGTGTGTATGGTTTAGATGGTTCTGATAGCGGCCATATCACATAATATTCGTATGCGTCCAAATCATTAGGGTCTTCACCGCCAGCCCTTGCATCGAGCAGGTCTGTTTCCTCACTCGGCTCGTATGAATCACACGGGTCCAACGGCCGCCAGGACAATGCCATAAGATTTATCTGCATTTGACTTGAGCCGTCAATTCTGCCTGGGTCAGTTTCATTGGGGTCAAACAAAAAAGCGGTGTTGACGTTTATCATGGCGGCGTTGTCGATGATTCTAACGGCTGCGAAGATGGGCCTTCCTTCGGCGGTATAAATGTCGGGCAATTTTACCCAGATCGAATCAGAAACCCCGTCACCGTCGGCATCAGCAGATAAACCATCATTCACATCATTCGGCTCCTGATAGTCAGGTATAATTGCAGCCTGCATCCCCAGTGGCCAGACAAACAGGTCATATATGTCACTTAGCTGTCGCCAGTAATAAATATTTGTATTTGGGTCGCTTGTGTATTTAACGGGTTCAAGATTGGCCAGCCAGGGGTCGTTTTGGCCGGGGTAGTCGAAATATTCATCATTGGGGTCATCGAAATATTCGCCGTTCGGGTCGATGCCGGGGACAT
>JABUBP010000385.1_pt1 | contig 12143 bp, 13 predicted proteins | sample 7240331 | NCBI WGS metagenome assembly JABUBP01 (sample SAMN07256347, study PRJNA390944) | subsurface metagenome | isolation source: Methane hydrate marine sediment | place: Pacific Ocean: Eastern North Pacific, ODP site 1244 | collected 2002 | reverse complement strand
AAAAGTCTCGGGCAATCGCTTTCCTGGCTGCAGAATCGATACTTGAGCACTTAACCCCGGGTCTTATCTTCTCTATAGCAACTCTCTGGGCCTCCCTCACTACCTGGTAAATCTTCTTATATTTGCCTTTGAATTCAAAGGATAATGTAGCCCGGAGACTTTTTCCAGAATTATTCGTTATTATATCCAAAAATAGAGGTCTTGTCAAGTCGGAACAGTAACCTTTGTACACGCATCCCATATCAATAAGCAGACAGTCGCCCGACCTTATTTTCCTCTCTCCTGTCTGATAGTGGGGATAGGCCGTATTCTCCCCAGAAGCGACTATAATCTCAAAGGAAGGCTTCTCGGCACCTCTTTTCTTCATAAAATATTCGAGCTGGCAAGCAATGATTCTCTCTTTCATTCCTATTCTAATTCTCTTTTTTATGAATCGAAAAGCTGCCACACAAATCTGGGCACTCTTTCTGATAAGGCCCACTTCTTCTTCTGTTTTAACTATTCGCATCTCTTCCACCAGGCCATCTAAAGGCACTAACCTGACTCTCCTGAAAGCCTTTTCCATCTCCTTATACCTTTTAATTGAAACTCCTCCTGCTTCAAAACCCAGCCTTCTTATTTTCTCACCAGTCAAAAATTTCCCCAGTTTCTCCCAAAGTTTATTCCTGAAGCCCATCACTTCAAAGTTTCTCACTATTTCCTTAGCCTGCTCGTATAATAACTGGGGAACAAAAATCTTCGCCTCTCTTTGAGTTACCAGAGCGAAGTTACCTTCCGCTCGAAAACCACTCAAATAGAAAAGGTTCGAAGGGCTAGTAATTAAGAATCCCCCAATCCTCTTCTGTTTAAGAATCTCTCTTAACCTTCCCAGTCTATCAACCATTTCTCTTCCACACCGTGAGGGTAGCAAGGGTAGCAGCAAAGCGTAAGCTTTGCCTGCCTTTTGTCCCGATAAATCGGGACCTACAAATACTATTGTAGGCACAGATTTCCCGATTGAAAATCGGGATGCAGCTGCCGATTCCGTCACCCTGAAGGGCGACCGACCTGATTTGGTCGGGCACTGTTTACAGTGCCGTCCTCCGATAACTATCCCTTCATCCCCACTGCGGCTCTCAATGCCAAAAGATAGCTATCCGGACCAAAACCACAAATCTGGCCAACAACCACCGGCACAATTAAAGACTTCCGACGAAACTCCTCCCGTCCATAGATATTTGACAGATGAACCTCAATAGTAGGAATCCCTGTAGCCACAATAGCGTCCCTGATAGCCACACTTGTATGGGTGTAAGCAGCAGGATTAATGATTAAAAAGTCGAATTTACCCTTGGTTTTTCCAATAGTCTCCACAATCTCGCCTTCATGGTTAGACTGGAAGAACTCGAGTTCACATCGCAGTTCTTTAGCTAATTCGACCATTTTTTCGTTAATTTCTTTTAGAGTCAGCCTGCCATATACCTCAGGTTGCCTCTCACCTAAAAGGTCAAGGTTGGGACCGTTAATCACTAAAAGCTTCATTTCTCCTCCTAACAATTCCGAAGACTACTCCATGAGCCCTGTAACTACACTTCTCACTATGTCTTCTGGCACATCATTCCTCACTACAACCCTTCCAATCCTCTCTGGCAAAACGAACCTGACCTTCCCTGCCCGCACCTTCTTGTCCAGAGAGAGGACCTGTATGATATCATCTACACTTAATTTCACTCCAATTCTTCCTGGCAAACCAGCTTTTTCAATTAAATGTTCAATTCTATCTCTTGTCTCTTTTTTAAACATCCCCATTTCCTGGGCAATTCTACACGCGCCAACCATCCCAATTGCCACAACCTCGCCATGCTTGTACTTCTTATAATCAGTAAGAGCCTCGAGTGCGTGGCCCAGAGTATGACCAAAATTGAGAATCGACCTCAGCCCTTTTTCTCTCTCATCCTTTTCCACAACTCCTGCTTTAAACTTGCAACAGCGAGCTACAACCCTCTCCAGCACCTCCAGATCGAGTTCTCTTAACTTTCCAATTTTCTCTTCCAGATATTCAAAGAATTTTTTATCGAGAATAATGCCATATTTAATCACCTCAGCCATCCCTGCCTCCATTTCCTCAACCGGCAGTGTCTTCAAAACAGCAAAATCGATATAGACCAGAAATGGCTGATAGAAAGAACCCACCAAATTCTTACCTTCCGGAAGATTGACCGCCACTTTACCACCTACGGAACTGTCCACCTGAGCCAGGAAAGTAGTGGGAACCTGAACTATGGGGAGACCACGCATAAAAGTTGCTGCTACATATCCAGCCAGATCACCAATCACCCCTCCTCCCAATCCCACAATAATAGATTCTCTCTCCAACCTGTAGTCCACACACTTTGTATACAGTCTATTCGCCTCATCCTGGGACTTATGCTCTTCACCATCGGGAACCCGAGCCACAAAGACTTGAAATCCAGCCTCCTGCAAGCTCCTCTCCACCGTCTCCAGGTAGTATTCTGCAATTGTGGGATTAGTAACAATAAGGCTCTTAATCCCTTTTGTGTATTTCTTAAGCATTCTACCAATCTCATCCAGGGGGTAACCTATAAGAATATCGTAACTCTTCTCACCCAGTCCCACTTTTACTGTTTTCACTATTCTCTCTCAGATAAAAATTTTATAATCTCATCCACAACTTCTTCTATCCCTTTATTAGAAGTATCAATCATCCTGCTACATCTCTTATAAAATCGTTTTCTCTTTTTTAAAAGTTTCTTTATTTCATTTACAGGGCCATCCACATTTAGTAGTGGTCGATAATTCGTCTTACTTGTGCGCTCAAGAATCACTTCAGGTGAAGCGGTTAAACATATAATTACCCCATTTCTTTCCAGTTCCTCCATGTTCTCACTTCTCTGAACCACTCCCCCGCCAGTATCTATAACATAGTTATCCAGCATTGCCACGCACTTAACAGCTTTTGTCTCCACATCCCGGAAGTAGGGTTCACCCTTTCTCTTGAAAATTTTAGGTATGGACATCCCCGCATCTTTCTCAATCATCCCATCGGTATCAATATATTTCATATTCAATTTTTGGGTTAACTTTTTCCCTACAACCGTCTTGCCAGTGCCCATCATTCCTGTCAAAACAATGTTCATGGAGAACCCCAATTTAACTTAATGAATAATTATAGGGAGATAAATATTGTCCTATTTCCTTAATTATGCGCAGTAAGTATACAACTTTTTGAGGAATAAAACAAGCGTAAAAATTACCGCTATGGATTTAAAAACATTGTTTTCTGTGGTTAAAATGTTGTTTTACCTGGGAAAGTAATACTTCTGGAGGGAAATCGCTTCAGCCCGATGAGGCCGGGAAAAATTCATCGAGGTTGGTCAAAACGGATAATTACTTCTATTTTGGGGAAATATCTTTTGATGTCTCTCTCTAAATCAGCAGAGAGGTTGTAAGCTTTGCAATCCTGGTTCCTATTCTGTTTGTTGAAATTTAAATAAACTCTTTGTTGTAAATTTAATGATTATTCGTGTTCGGGTTCTTATTCGTTTTCAGGTAGTTCATTCTCCATTTCTTCTCTTTCTTCGCCAAAGTAAAAATATGGATAGGGTATATCAGTCGGCGGTATAACAGCAGGATAAACTCCATAAACAAGTTGTGCATTCCTATCAATCAAAGTGTCAAAAAGTGGTTGTTCCAAACGAACATACACAGTCTTTGTTTTCATATTTCGTATATACACCACTCTTACTTTTTGTCCCGGTGACATTTTACTAATAATTTTCCGTAGTTGTAAAGTCCCAATCATTCTTATATTTCCAATTCTTCTAATAACGTCTCCTCTGATTACACCTGCCTTAGCAGCCGGTGAACCGCTAATCACCTTCCTTACTAAAAGACCCCGGTGAAAAGGTAAATTGAAGTTCTTTACTACCATCTTATCAATAGGAAGAACCTGAATACCCAACCACACAGGTAAACTACTTGTGCGATTTTGAATGGGTGCTGAAGAGATTCGCGAGACGTTTTTCTTGATAAGCGCTATTATAACAATCAATATTAAAATTTTAATAAGAATAATAAGAAGTAAAGTATTTCTGTTAATAAACTTCTTTTTCACGGAGAACCCTTTTCCCTGATATCGGCCTTGGGGCTACCTGGTGGACTTTCTGTTCAGGATTACCAATTCACTTAAATTGCCAATGCCCACTTTTACTTTTTTGCATTTTGTACACTTTAGACAACGTATACACTCACTTGAATTCGGATCCTCGTATATTTTTATCTCCATCGGACAATCTTTTAAGCAAAGATTACATTTATCACTACATTTAGAAGCATTTTCAACTTTCATCCTGATTAAACTGAAACGATTGAATATGGAAAATATTAACCCTAATGGACACAAGACTCTACAAAAGGGCCGTTTAGAAATCACTATGAAAACAACAAAACCCACGAGAATGGCAATTTTAATGAAAAATAACAGCCCAATCGTAGCAATATCAACAGTGGGTTGTTGAAATTCGGGATTAATAGGATTCCAAAACACCCAGGGAATGGCTGCTTCCAAAGTGCCGGGCGGACATAACTTACAAAACCACGCTTCACCGTGTAGGTAAGGTATTAATATGACTAATCCCAGGAGAATGGCATATTTGAAGTAATCAAGCCGATGGGGAATCTTTATTTTTACACTTTTAATTTTATACATCAGGTCTTGAAACAATCCCACTGGACAAAGCCAGCCGCAGGCCATTCTTCCCACGGCTACCAAAAGGATTCCTAAATGGCCAAGTAAAACATAAGGTATCTGACGGATTACCATATAATGTTGAATTGTTCCTAAAGGACAGGAAAAAACAGCTGCCGGGCAGGCGTGACAGGTGACAAATGGGATACAGGTTGCTTTTAATGGTCCTTGATAAATTTGTTTGGTAGCAATAACTCTCAGATAAGCGTGAGAGATAACAAATCCAAATATTTGAGTAATTCGTCTTAGAAGTTCCATCATATAAATCTTTGGAGTAGCAGACTTCAGTCTGCGTCTGGGAAAAGGAGTAGCAGACTTCAGTCTGCGTCATAATTAAGTATTGTGTCCCCAGAATTGATTATTCGCCAACTCCGATGCACGATAAACAAAGAGTTGCTCCGTTATGTTGTGTTTCAGGGACATTTCCTATTTTTTTACCATAGCCTACTAATAGAGTGCTCAATATGATTATTATCAGAATTACAATCCATCTATTCATTTTTTAATAAACCGGTATCGGAGAACCCTTCATTAATCTGCTATGAATTTTTTTGGTAACATTCAGTCCAAACATCAACACCTTACAATTAGGACAGCGGGGAAGCCCTACAGTTTTACAACTAGGACAAATAAAATGTCTGCTGGGTTTATCCCAATTCATTGGCGAACCGCAATGCATACAATAAGCCAACCCTTTCTTTTTGCAAAGAGGGCAGATACAAACATTCTTTTTTCCCATAGTTATAGTAGTATGTTCAATTAATTCTTTTTTTAGCATGCTTTCTTGAAATCTAAAATTTACCACGAGAATAACCAAAAATGCTACCACAACAAGAGTCATTATCCATAGTTTAGACCCTAAAACAGAAAATTTATTCTCCATTTGACAGCTACACTTTTTTCCCGAAAGTACAACCTCTTAGAAAACTCTGGCGATGGCTTTTAATCACCATCTCCGTTAGAGGTTTTATTTCCTGTTATCTCTGGTTTACCATAGGGCTTTCTAACGGGGCAAACTTTAGATAATAAGAACATTCTGTGCAGTTCTTTTCGCAAAATATCTTTCTGTGACCTGTCTCTTCTCTTAAAGTAAAACACCATCTGGTTCTGGTGAGATATACCACGCATCTTGTGCACTGATGGTCTGATTTATCATTCTGTTCATGATATTCCCAGCACCACTGAAAATTATTGAAATAGTCCTTGTAATAGTCGCAATCTTCACAGAGAGAATTACAAAAAATTCTCTTATGACCTACTTCTCCCCGTAGCTGGAAACATTTCTTTGAGTGAGTTAGGTAGACAAGACAGCCTCGACATTTATGATTTTCATAGCCATCTTTATTACAGTTCTGATGATATTCCCAGCACCACTTGAATCCCATCTCAGGAGAAAGTAACTCCAGATTAGACAAATCCATATTTTTTTCTCGTATAAATCTGACCAGTTCAGAAAGCAAAATACGCCGGTGACCACCGGCGGTCTTCTGAGCATGGAGTAATCCTTTTTCAACCCAGTTGATAATGGTGAATCTGGTAACTTTACAGTATTTTGCTACTTCAGTAGTGGAAAAATATTTTTTCATAGTCTCACCCTTATCGTCCTCTAATCATCCTCCTGCCACAGTTAGGACAAACCACCGTATAGGCAGGGATACCGAACTGATGTGGCATAGTATAATTACAATTTGGACAGATTAAATAATCTGGACGTCCAAATCCGGCTACTGGCGAAGAAGGAATGCCTCTATTAGGCCAGGCAATTTGTTGATTTGGAGTTTGCGGTGTTCCCAGAGGACATCCGGGACACGCGCCAGGACAAGGCATAGCAACTTGTTGAGTCGGTATCTGGGGAATCCCAAGAGGGCAACCTGGGCAGTGGAGGGGACAAGGCATAGCCACCTGCTGTCCCTGGCCAGCAGCAGGCTGGCAATAGTTCCTTGCAGGACAAGTAGCACAACCTGCGATAGGTATAGCGTTCCTTACTGGCGGAGGAAAATTGCCTCTGGGGTCAATGGGTGCGACTCTAAATTTTCTTAATGGTTGCATCGATGTTCCGCAACCCGGACAAAGTGCTGAACCAACTCTCAGACACCGGGGACAAAAGTAAATACCTGTTCGTGGGTTCCACTCCATTGAAAATCCACAATAGAAACATTTAGGTATGCCGATTGTTCCACAATTAGGACATATAGCAGCAGTCCTTCCGCCAGAATAATAGCTCTGCCCTCCAGCAGTCATAGTAGCCTGATTATCAACCATAGGATTTTTTTGATAATCTTTTTTCAAATCAAGCAACGATACTATAGTTAAACATATCAGACAGAGAAAAACACCTATGGCTATCCATATCAAGTGATTTTTATTGTAACTTTTATCCTGATGCATAACCTTCTCTCTCTTTCATCTTAGAAATGGAAAATTTTTGTCCTTTAATCTTTCAGCAATTAACCGCGCCGGTGAATCACCTGTTCTTAAAATTATTCTTGCTTTACAGTAGGGGCAAACAATGCTCTGCGGCGGCAAAAATCCTTGATAAGGAATTGTCATAATAGTCTTACAATTCGAACAAACTATCGTCCAGCCATTCCATTGAGGGTCGTAAATATTAACAGCAGCTTGCTTCATCGGATTTTCTATTCTTTTTTTCGGCTGACCGAGAACATTGGGACAGGGATGTTGCCCTGGCAGACCGTAATGCGTAGGAACATTGGGCTTAGTTGTCAATATCAACTGATTACTCTCATATTGCTTAATTCCATCGGCGACTGTCCCCTCTGCTCCGATATATACCTCTATTTTTGAATCATTGAACTTCTTGATTGGCTCAGGACCGATATTCTTGCATACAATCACACCCACTCTTTTTTTGACCAACATCGTTCCCACCCGCAAACCAACAGCGTGCGCTTCATTAACAAAAGGATTAGGAATCGTCCAGAAAACTTTCTTGTTCACATCATAGACGATAAAATAGGGAGCTCGTCCAAAATATTCTGATATTTGGGCATTCAAGTCATCACCTTTGGCTGGAAGAGCTACTTTGTTCACATCTTGAGTAGGGCCAGAGACACCCTTTGACCCAAGAAATGTCCATATCCCCGCTGCTATCAATATTGTAACTAAGACTAATGCAATTAAAAAATTCTTGTTGCGTATCGGCTTCTGAATCATGGCATTTCACCCCGCCCCTTTGGTAATGCCTTGTCCTTCAGGACCAGGACCAATGAGATACGAAACTGCAAACTGTGCAAAGAATGCCTTGTCGTTCACGGCAAGGGGTGGGATTTACCCCGCCCCTTTGGTAATGCCTTGTCCCTCAGGGCAAGGAGCAATGAGATGCGAAACTGCAAACTGTTCACAGAACACCTCGACGTTCACGGCAAGGGATGGGATTTACCCGTGCGCAAATAGAGAGCTCTTTTCTTCCCTTGACGAATGACTACTAATTTTATTTTCCTTCCTGGTTTTATTTTATCCATCGTATTATCAAAATCGGTAATAGTCTCTATCACTTTACCGTTCAACTGCACAATAATATCTCCCAATTTCACTCCGCCTCTTTCTGCAGGTGAATCCATGATTACTTCCACAACCTGCAATCCATTTTGTCTTGGTAGTAATGAAACTCCCAGCCAGGAACTATTTACTGACTTCCCGGCAACAAATATGACTTGATTAGTTGCCGGACTATCCATAACACCAGGAGCAGGATTAAAAAGAACTGGCTGGGGTGATGTTTGCGGTGTTCCCAAGGGACATCCGGGACATGCTCCAGGACAAGGCATAGCAACTTGTTGACTCGGTATCTGTGGAGTACCGAGAGGGCAACCGGGGCAAGCTCCCGGACAAGGTAAAGCTACCTGTTGTGGGGATGACCTGAAATTCCAAGGGCACCTTGGTAAAGGGCACACACCTCGAGAATCAAGAGCTACCCCGCAATAAGGACAGGGTTGTCCCGCTCCCCAACCTAAAGCGACTGGAGAATAGTTGTTGGTTGCTTGTTGAGCAACCAAAGCCACAGGAATATTTTGATTAAGAAAAGATTTAGTCTGATTAATGGGAATAGCAAAGCCTACTCCGGTAAACGTACCATTGGGGGCATATATAGCAGTATTTATGCCTATTACTTCCCCGTTCATGTTAACCAAAGGTCCACCTGAATTACCTTGATTTATTGATGCATCAGTCTGAAGCAAACCACGATAGACTATTCCATCGATATTCAGGATTCTGTCTTTTGCGCTGACAATGCCTGCTGTGATTGTTTGCTCGAAACCAAAAGTGCTGCCAATAGCCATAACCCAATCACCGAGCCGGACCGTTTCAGAATTGCCGAGTTTGGCTACCGGTAAAGGCTCATCAGGAATAATTTTCAGTAAGGCTAGGTCCATATTGATATCTATCTTTACTACCCGGGCCTGGTGAAATTTTGATTTCATAGGATTCAGACCGGTTAAGGTTACGTGTATATCTTTCGCCTGTTTAATTACATGCAAGTTTGTAAGAATATATCCCCGGCTATCGATAATTATTCCCGAACCAATTTTTTGCTGACAGGGCAGTGAAGGAACGTTTTGAACGAAAGGGTCAGCAAAAAATATTCCTTGGGGAAGTGTAGGTATTGTTCCATTATGAAAATTTTTAAATGCGGTAATGCCCACTACACAAGGTTTTACTCTTTCAGCCGCGCGATTAAAATCATACTGAAGATGACTTTGACCTTGCGGATTTACTCCTCCCTCAGTAACTACAGGGAAAGCCATTGTCACTGCACTGATTAAAATCAATTTGATTATCTTCTGTGAACTATTCATATTTCCCCATTCAACGATTCAGACACCAAGGTCTGTTGGGCAATCTCCCTCCTCCAGGGGGACTATAAAGCGGGCACTCGGGAATATTGCATCTTCCTTGATGGTCAAGCATACCTCGACAATATGGACAAGAGGCGAAAGCAACATTTTTCACAGGACTGATATTTTTACCTGCCTGACTATCACCAGAATAGGAGTTAATCTGACCAGAGAATTTAACTATTGAAAAAACTATAACCAAAACAATAATAATTCCCAAAATCCAGAGCCAATTTTTGGCTTTCTCAGCAAAACAATCTTCTATCAAAACTGTACGCGGTTTTCTGGAAAATTTCTTCCTGAAGTAATATGGATACATATATTTCTTATCCTTTTGCGGGAACTAACTGAACAGATACCTCAGCGATATTCTCCATTTTTTTGTGTAAAACAGATTTTATACGCTGGATAATTTTCACTCCTTCTTGCACAGGGCAACTTCCAGGAATAACCACTTCTAAGTCAACCCATACTTTTCTGCCAACTTGCCTGGCCCTGACGCTGCGAATCTGTTTAATTCCGCGAATATTTTTTATTAAATTTCTTATTCTAATCTCTTCAGATTTTGACGAACTATCCATTAATCCCTTGATTGCCTTCCCGATGCCTTCTCCTGTCATTTTTATAATTATTAAAGCAATTATAACAGAGACTATATGGTCCAATTTTACGACGCCCAAATTAGTTCCCACAACAGCAACAATTACCGCTACAGAAGTAGCTATATCAGCACAACTCGCCCAGGCGTTAGCTGAAATAGCTGCACTTCCTACTTTTTTTCCTACACAACGACCATAGGCAAAAGCCACCCAGTTTCCTAAAATAGAAACAACTGCGGCAAAGATTGCTATTAACTTAGGTGTTTTTTCTGGTCCTATTGACCCCATTTCTCTTAGAGCAACGAAAATAAAATAAATGGCACCCAACAGAAGCAATAGGTTAACAATGCCCGATGCAAGAAACTCCACTTTGCCATAGCCATAAGGAAATTTTTCGTCATATCCTTTCTCTGCAATTTTCAAACTAAATAAAACAATAATAGTGATAACCACATTTGCCAGAGATTCAAGTGTATCAGCGAATAATGAGCGGCTGTTACTTATAAAAGTAAAAATACCCTTAATTAAGAATAGGCTCAAATTTATTCCTAAAACTATCCATTCCACTTTCTTACTACATATCAGGCAACGCTCTTCTATCATTTTTCTTATGCATCCCGTTAGAAACAGGAAACGCTTTCACCGATTTTTGAGATAACGTTTTCCCGTTTCTATTATTTCTAAGGCAGTTCACTCAAAAACAACGTTAATATTTCCTAAATATTTTATCTCCTTCATTAAATCCTGGCGAATTCGGCCTGATATTTTGTGTGCTTCATCAACTGTCTTTTTTCCTGAAAGAGAGACATACAGGTCAACCCAGATATTCCGGCCAATTTGTCTGGTTCTTATATTTCTTATTTTTTTTATTCCAGAAATCTGCGAAGTGATTTTTCTGATTAGCGAGATTTTTTCTTTTCCTGCCGACTTATCCAGTAGCCCTACACTACTATGATAAAGAATCTCTATGCTTAGAAAAGTGAGATGCCCGGCTTCAAAAACTGCCACCAAAGGGTCTAAGAAATAGAAGCCCATTTTGCTCCCTAAAATAGCGATAACTACCGCTAAAGAAGAGATAGCGTCAGCCCGATGATGCTTGGCATGAGTTAAAATTGCCGGGCTGTTAAGATGTTTAACTGCGCAAATGTTGTACCGATAGATTACTTCATTTGCAAAACAAGATATTAAGCCCGCTACAAGAGCTGCCCAGTGCGCAGGGATATGTTTTGCTTTGAGTACTATACCCAGAGAATCAACAAAAAGATAAATCGTTGCCGCCAGAATAATAAAACTTGTGAAAACAGAAACAATATATTCAACATTACCATGTCCATAAGGATGCTCTTCATCAATGGGTTGGGAGGAGACTTTCAAGCCAATAATCACTGCTATGGATGAAACTACATCGTGAAAAGAGTATAAAGCACTCGCTTGCAAAGCGCGACTGTGAGTTAAAATTCCAATAATTCCCTTAAAAATCGCTATGATAAAACTGTCCCAAAGTCCTATCCAGGAAAGTCTGGTAGCACATAAAGCACATTTGTCTTTAGTCGTTTTCATGCCTTTGCCTGCCAAAGTGAATAATTTTTTATCATTTTCAACTTATTCTACATTTGTCCAGAGGTAAAAAAAATTAAACTGATTCTTGCTGTTCTCTGGATATTTGTTCCAACCGCTTTTTAAGTTCCTGTAATTCCTGTTCCTTCTTCTCACTCTCAATTCGGAATCGTTCTTCCATTTCTGTTATCTGTTTCTTGAGTAAATTACTTTCTTCTTCTTTACTCTGCAGTCTCATCTCCAGTTCTGCCTGTTCAGGTTTAATTTTACTTTCTTCACCTTCTCCAATGTGTTCTAATTCCCCATCTCCTGCGGTTAACTCAGTTTCTATTTGTTCTTTTTCTATTTCTTTATTTTCAAATAGATGCTTGAATTGGAGAAGGT
>JABUBP010000384.1_pt1 | contig 12153 bp, 16 predicted proteins | sample 7240331 | NCBI WGS metagenome assembly JABUBP01 (sample SAMN07256347, study PRJNA390944) | subsurface metagenome | isolation source: Methane hydrate marine sediment | place: Pacific Ocean: Eastern North Pacific, ODP site 1244 | collected 2002 | reverse complement strand
TCAAGTTTTTCGGTATACCCAAAGGTAATGTCTCCTTCGTAACCCCTTGACACCACCTACTTTAGTAGTATAATCCACAATAGGGGAGGTGATACAAAATGCAAGCACAATTTTTACTATGGGTAATAGCCATTCTGGTTGCCATCATATTTGTCATAGTCGTTGTTAAAGATGTAATAATCCCAATATTCTCTGGTTGACACTGCACTCACGGTAGTATAATCCGCACTATAAGGAGGCGTGGTATGGCTGAAACACCAACTATTAACTGGGAAGGGAAATCAGGCGGAAAATATCTTTACTATATATACCCAATCGGCACTACCTTTAAGGAAGAACCTGGTAATTATATCTTTGCCCTCCAATCAAGACCCCAATATTGGCGGCCAATTTATATTGGACAGACCGAGGACCTGAGCGAGAGGTTTGATAACCACCACAAAATGCCGTGCATTAAAAGAAATGGCGCCTCCCATATACACGTTCACCTCAATTCTTTACAGTCCACCCGACTGTCTGAGGAGTCAGACCTGTTATCTAATTTTTCGCCTATCTGTAATGATTGAGCAGACTCTATTACGGTTGGTTTTTGTGTCTCGTCAACTATTGTATTGGGTGGGTTTTGCCAGCAGCCAGACCTCTTGCTACTACTCCTTTTGGGTCTAGTTGAAATTCTCATATTTCACCTCCTATACTTGTATTCAAGGGATAAGTACCTAATTTTAATTATACCATTGCTGTATAGCTCGTGAGATTTCCTACCTCCATAGTACAGGGTGAATATGTTATGCTCTGGTAATTCATCCCAACATTCGGTTAGGGATCACTAAAGTGCTTACCAATAGCAACCTCAGGACAATCCGCTGCTGAGATGATATCTAACAAGCTATCAATCCTGTCCTGTATGCCCGGTTTTACCTGTTCAACTTGGGCCGAGATGTCCTGCAAAACGAACAACTTCTCAGGTTCAATCTCACCGTCTCTGATGGAATACCATTAGAACAAGTATATGACAAATTTTTCTTCAAGAAAACTAGTCGGTGGAAAGATGAACGAGAATGGAGGATGGTAAGACCTATCTGTGAACGAGATGATTTTGATATTAAAGACCCACAAAAAATATATCTTTTCGATTTTGGTCTGGGTTGTATAGAAGCAATAATATTTGGTGCGATGATGTCGGTCAAGAATAAAATATTTATTAAAGATTGCTGCAAGAATCACAAATTATCATTTTGGCAGTCCGTTATTATTCGAAATAAAAAAGATAGAGATGGTAGAACAGGTAAGGTGATTCTACTGCCTGAAGATTCATTTCCACCTAACTCACCTATTTTCCAGATGTTACCAAATACTTGTATATTAGATAAAGAACAAATGCAATATCGGGGAACGTTAACAATCAAGGATATATCTGAGCATCCGTATTTTGATGTTGATAAAGAATTTTTTCTAGATTATTATAAACGGGGAATGGGAAAACAAAGCGACTAATATAACTCTGTATAGGTAAGCTCTTAAACTCTCGCTTCTCAGTTTTCCTCCTTAGTGACTACAAAGTCCATCGCCTTTATCCGTATGAAATCTAGAAAAGATATCGACGTTTTCGAACCCGTGTTAGAAACAAAAAGCACAGCATTCAAGCTATGCCTCATAATTTCTTTGGTAGAGTTAGTTGGATTCGAACTGAAACAGGAGTTTAAGAGGGCGGTAGCCCTCTTTTATTTATTTTCCCCTTTCCCAGAGGGAGAGGGGGATACAGGGGGTGAGGGTTTAACTTTAGACTAAAAATGAGGCTACTCAAAAAGGCTACCTTGCTTTGGGATATGAACCCAACACCTTTAGAAAGCGCGAATTCCGGTCTAAGTTCTCCAGAGCCTCTCGGGATACTTTGTCGTCCTGATGCCCATCAAAGTCTAAATAGAAATTGTATTCCCACGGTTTTTGCCTGGTTGGTCTGGACTCAATCCGGGTCAAATTGATATTTTTGGCAGCAAATTCCTTAAGTGATTCATACAGTGTTCCCGGTCTATGCTTCAACGAAAAAACTACGGAAGTCTTGTCATTCCCGGATGGCGAAGCGTCTTGCTTAGATAAAACAAAAAACCGGGTGAAATTATTTGGGGCATCCTCTATCTCTCTGGCGAGGATTTCCATACCATAGATTTCGGCAGCCCTGGCGCTGGCAATGGCTGCGGCGTCCAGCATCCTCATCTCCTTTATCATTTTAACACTGCCAGCGGTATTATTTGCCGGAATTAACTCACTCTGTAAATGCTTTAAGAAAGCCCGACATTGGCCCAGAGCCTGTGGATGAGAGTAGACCTTCTTTATTGAATCCAACCGCACCCCGGGATTACCTATCAGGTAATGAACAACTCTAAATTCTATCTCGCCAGCCACTTTAAGGCTCGAATCCAACAGCAGGTCATATACCCGACCGATACTGCCCTCGAGTGAATTCTCAATGGGCACAACACCAAACGGCACCTCCCCCCGTTCCACCAGTTTGAAGACATCATCCCAGTTCTCACAGGGTTTCGTCTGGATTGAATGTCCAAAATAATGAAGGGCTGCCTCTTCACTATAAGCACCACTTTCACCTTGAAAAGCAACCCCTAACTCTTCTGTCCGTTTGGACATAACTATTATTTGTCGATAGATGCCTTCCATATCTTCTTGACTTATCTTTTCCTTTTGGGCGATGCTTTTAACATTTTCCAAAACCAGGGCTTCTCTTTCCCGGTCTTCAATTTGTTTTCCCTGCTCCTTTTTTCCTTTACCTATTTCCTCAGCAATTCTTATCCTTCCCCCGATAAGTCCAACTATCTTGGCATCTATTTCATCTATTTTCTTCCTTAAATCTTCCAAACTCATTTTATCACCCTCGGAATTAGTCCAGCTCTCATGGCAAAGTCACAGAGAGTTACCGCCATCATGGCTTCGACAACAGCCACAGCTCGGGGCACAATGCAGACATCATGCCTGCCTTTGACCGACAAGGTAGCATTCTCCATATTCTTAATATCCACCGTTTCCTGATTTTTGGCTATGGAGGATGTTGGCTTAACTGCCACCCTGACCACTATCGGCATGCCACTACTGATGCCGCCAAGGATGCCGCCAGCATTATTGGTTACGGTAACTATCTTACCATCTTTAATGGTAAATGGGTCGTTGTTTTCCGATCCCCTTCTCCCAGCTGCGGAAAAACCCGAGCCGAATTCAACCCCTTTAACTGCCGGGATGGCAAAAAGGGCTTTTGCCAGTTCTCCGTCTAAGGTGTCAAAAACCGGTTCGCCCAGGCCGGCCGGTACATTAAGGGCAATAGCTTCGATAATACCGCCCACACTATCTCCCTCGGCTTTAACCCGTTCAATGACTCTAGCCATTTCCTCAGCAGCCACCACATCCGCGCACCGCAAGGGGTTTCGGTCAACATTTTCTTTTATCTCGTCAAATCCCTTTGGTTCAGCTTTTATACCCCCAATTTCCATGGTATGGGCCAGAATCTCTATGCCTTTCAGGCTGAGTAACTTCTTCGCCACGGCTCCCGCCATGACAAACCCAGCCGTGATTCTGCCGGAAAATCTACCCCCACCCCGGAAATCATTAAACCCCCCGTACTTGATAAAGGCGGTATAATCGGCGTGACCCGGCCGGAGCAGAAATCTCGTTTCTTCGTAACTACTGGAATTGACATCCTTATTCCAGACCAGTACACAAACGGGAGCACCGGTAGTCTTTTCATTAAAGATACCGGAAAGAATCTCAACCCTATCCTCTTCTGCTCTTGCGGTGGCAGCCATACCAACTCCTGGTTTTCTCCTATCCAGCTCTCTCTGGATATCATCTTCAGTGATAACCAGTCCGGCAGGGCAGCCGTCTATGATAACTCCTACGCAATGGCCATGACTTTCACCAAAACTAGTCACCGTGAACAGTTTTCCTAAACTGCTACCCATCTAGATCCACCTCACTCCTATGCTCTGTAGTATACTCCAGAACTCAGGGAATGTCTTGGCTACACACTCGGCTTGCTCTATCACTGTCTCACCAGTTACCGAACCGAGAATGCCGAAAGCCATGGCAATCCGGTGGTCTCCCCTGGTATCTATGACCACACCCTTCGGTTTTGAGCCAGTGATGATTAACCTATCGTTCTCCTCAATAACATTGACGCCCATCCGTTCCAAGCCCTCCCTTAGTGCTGAAACCCGGTTTGATTCCTTGAGCCGTGCCCTACTGATGCCAACGAACTGGCTTACTCCATCGGCCACTGCTGCCAGAATTGCCATGGTCGGTAGCAGATCTATGCAATCGGACAAATCAGCTTGTATCGCCTTCAGGCTAGATTTTTTCACCGTTACCAGGTCTCCATCCAGGCAAACGAACGCACCCATATCATTCAAGAAGTCTAATATTACTTTATCGCCCTGCAAACTCTGCGGGTTCAGGTTCTCCACGGTAACTTCTCCTGAAATGGCCCCCAGAGCTAAAAGGTATGAAGCCGAAGACCAATCTCCTTCAACACGGTATTTAGCCGGCTTATAGGTCTGCCGTGATACCCTAAATTCCGTAAGGTCCAGTGAGGATTCTACATTTATCCCGAACTTCTCCAGACAGTCCAGGGTCATCAGTACATACGGTTTTGATTCTAAGGGCGTAGTCAACCTGATGGTGACATCGTCTTCAGCCAGAGGAGCAATGAACAACAATGCCGATATAAACTGAGAACTTATGTCGCCGGGTTTCAGCACTAAGGGAGGGCTTGGAACGGATGGGCGTCAATGTTATTGAGGCTGCCTGACTGGTGAAAGCTACCCCCGGTAACCGACCACAAATCCGCCTTCTGTTGAACCTGAACTCCAACCTGCCGCAGCACATTTAGAGCAGCATCAGTATCATCCGAGCTTAAGGGATTTATTATTTGACTTTCACCCTTGGCCAGGGCGGCACACATCAAGCCTCGAATGGCATAGCTTTTTGAAGACGGAGCCCTCACCTTGCCCTTTACTTCACTTTTATGAACCGAGACTTTCATCTTACCTAACCTTTTCTATTATCTGCCCGACAATCGAGTCGATATTCGCTCTCGAGGTGTTTACTTTAAAATCCGCCGCTCGCTCATAAAAGGGTTTTCTGAATCTTAAAAGCTCTTGAATTGTCGAAAGGTTATTTATCTTGAGCACCGGCCTCTCACCGCCATTTGATACTCGCTTCAAAATCACACTCGGCGAAGCCGTCAGGTACACAATAACCGAGTCTTTTCTTAGTCTATCAATATTTATTTTATTGAGAACTATCCCGCCACCACAAGCGATAACCTGGTTTTTATTCCCGGCAACCTCTTTGATTACCTCAATCTCAAGCTCCCGAAAAGCCACCTCGCCATCCTGTTCGAATATCTCCGGTATAGGCTTCCCTGCTTTGCGCTCAATTAAAGAATCCAGCTCAACGAACTCCCTGTTTAGCTCCTTAGCCAGAACCTTACCCACCACCGTTTTCCCCCCCCCCCATAAAACCAATTAGAGCAATACTACTTTTCATGACTCTTTAATTGTCTAACTACTTCTACCCGCATCAGCTCAACCGGAGCCTTAGCCCCCGTCCAAATCTCAAAGGCGAGAACCCCCTGCCAGACAAACATATCAACCCCATCGACAGTTTTGGCGCCAACTGCCTCAGCTTCCCTTAACAATCTCGTCCTGATGGGATTATACACTATGTCAACGACAACCAGGCCAGGTTTAAGCAGGCCGGAGGGAACCGGTGTTTCATTAATATTAGGGTTCATACCCACACTGGTAGTATTAACCAGAATATCTGCCCCGCCCAACACCTGAGCTAGATTGTCCGCAACCAATTCCCGCGCTTTGACCTCTTTATTCAAGGTTGTTGACAGCCTGCCCGCCAGTTCCTCTGCCCGTTCTAATCGCCGATTGAGAATAACCAGATGGGCACCCCTCTCCACAAGGCTAAAAGAAACAGCCCTTGAGGCACCACCGGCACCCAGCATGACTACTTTTTTCTCCTCTGGCTCAATGCCTCTTTCCAGTAGCGCATGGAGAAACCCGCTGGCATCGGTGTTGGTACCTTTGAGCACTCCGCCATCGTTAGTTATAGTATTAACCGCCCCTATCTTCTCCGCCAAGGGGTCTAATTCATCCAGCAGCGGGATGATAGCAACTTTATGGGGTATGGTAACATTCAGTCCCCTTATATTTAAGGCCCTCATACCATCTATAGCCTTGTCCAACTCTTCTTCTTTCACCCGGAAGGGGACATAGATATAATCTAACCCCATTTGGGCAAAGGCAGCATTATGTATTGCTGGCGACATAGTATGCTCTATCGGGTCGCCGATTACACCACAGAGCCTGGCTTTTCCCGACATTCCAGCATTCATAGCTTAATCATCTCGTAAAGTTTCCTTAAGTCCCTTACCGTTATCTGACCGGAGGCAGATTCCCTACCCTCTTCAATTGAGGCATAAGTGAAATACCCACCGACCAAGGGACAAAGGACACGACTGACAGAACCCAAAGGGCCCATAGCGAAAGAAACTATCTTCAACTCAGAAAACTCAGTGATGAGCTGCAAGACGGTCAGGTTATCATCAAAGTTGCTGGCAGTAGTAACCACCTTACATATATCAGCACCAGCTGCCAGTTGCCTTTCAATTGTTCTCTTTAGGTTATCCAGCGGTGGTGTTCCCGCTGAATCATGAAATGATAAAAGGCATTTTGCTCTTTTCTTGATTATTCGTACAACTTCATCCAGGTTTTTCGTCCTGAGCTCAATATCGATTATATCAGCTCCCAGATCAATTGCTCTAAGCAGTTCCGCTATCCGGCTGGCTTCATTCTTTCCCCACTTACCCCCCTCGTCAGCAAGTCGGTTACAAGCTATCCATGGTTTCTTAAGTTCCGGAATCACCCCCGGCCAACCATCGCCGATAAGGTCTATTCGCACCTCATAGAGGTCGATGAAGGGTTCGACTCCCTTTATTGCCGACCGGCCGTTATCTACTATCGAGGCGCAAATTCTAGGTCTCTTCATTTCAACCCACCAAAACCTGTTCCACTAAGGACGGGGCTACTTCATCGGTGATAAAGGCATCTCCAATCGCTTTGAGCAAGACGAATCTTATCCTGCCCCCCACAACCTTTTTGTCATGGCTCATCGCCTGGGTTACTCTATTCAAATCAAGGTCAGGCATTTCGGTCGCCAGGTTAGCCCTTTCAACAAGGCTTCTCAACCTGTTTACTTCACTTATGTCAAGTATTCCCAGCCGGTTGGAGATTCTGGCAGCAGCTAACATGCCGATGGCAACGGATTCTCCATGCCCTAGCTTAAAATCGGCTGCCGATTCAATGGCATGCCCTACGGTATGGCCATAGTTTAAAATATTTCTTAAACCCAAGTCTCTTTCGTCCGTCGCTACTACTTCGACTTTGATTTTTGCCGTTTGGAAAACCATCTCTTCAAGATGCTTGACATCCAGCGACTTTATCTCGTCAAGATTCTCCTCGAGGTAGGTAAAAAACTTCTTGTCCCAAATTGCAGCACTTTTTATCACTTCGGCCAGTCCATTAGACAGTTCTTTAGGAGGAAGAGTTCTCAGCGTACTAACGTCGCTAATTACCAGCCTCGGTTGGTAAAAGGCTCCAATTTTGTTTTTCATCTGGTCATGGTTCACTGCCACCTTACCGCCAATGCTGCTATCACCTTGTGCCAGCAGGGTGGTCGGTATTTGCACCAGTGGTACACCTCTTAGATAGGTAGCTGCCACGAATCCAGCCAGGTCTCCGATGACCCCACCACCCAAGGCTAAAATCGGTGTCGTTCTTTCCGCATAAGAGTCACTTAATTCATGATAAAGCCTGCCGGCGGTCTCTAATGATTTTTGGTTCTCTCCATCGGGAACCAGTAGCATACTTACCCTGAAGCCCGCTTTAGAGAGAGCCTGCTCCAGAGCCTCGCCACACAATTGCTTGACTACAGGGTTGGTAATGATTACCAGTTTATCGCTGAACCCACTTTCCTTTAGCCAGTGTCCAACCTGCGTAATTATACCCGGGCCGATATAGATTTCATAACTATTCTTGCCCAGTCCTACCTTCACTTTTTTCATCTGGCATCTCTCTAGTTTTCATTTCTCCTTGAGGTAACCAGCTGGTGTATACTCCGACAGGCATCAATGACTTCCCCAAGTTCATCAAGGGTGATTGACTGTGGGCCATCAACCAGCGCCTCCGCCGGATTATAGTGTGCTTCAATCATTAGCCCACTGGCTCCAGCAGCCATAGCGGCACAGCTCATGTTGAAGATGAGGTCCCGGCGCCCGGTCGCATGACTGGGGTCAACCACTATCGGCAGGTAGGTCTCCTTTTGAATTGCGGGCACAGCCGCCAGGTCGAGGATATACCTGGTATAGCTTTTACCCTTACCGATAGGGATTATTCCCCTTTCACATAAAATTATATTCTTGTTACCCTCGGCAGCAATATACTCAGCAAAAGACAGAAACTCCTCAATACTGGCTCCAAAGTGCCGCTTAAACAAAACCGGTTTGCCTTTAGCGGATACCATGGTGAGCAGGTCCTGATCATACATATTTCTGGTTCCTATCTGAAGTATATCAACATACTGCGCTACCAGGTCAACCTGTGTTTCCCCTCTGACTTCAGTAACCACCGGCATTTCAAACTTCTGCCCGGCTTCGGCTAACCAGCTCAGAGCCTCCTCTGCCTCTTCCCGACCCCCACCTCCCAGTCCCTGGAAGGCGTGAACCGAGCTTCTCGGTTTAAAAACGCCTCCTCTCAAAATATGAGCCCCGGCCTTCTTCGCTCCTTCCGCAATTCTAAATAGCTGTCCCTTGTTCTCCACAGCACATGGTCCAGCGATGAATACCGGCTCCTCACCACCTATCCTGACGCTCCCCACTTGTATCACCAAATCTCCGCTTACTTCTTCAAAGAGTTTACCATATTCCCGGCTAATCAGTTTATAAGGGATTTCAACCCCCCTCGCCTCCTTTACTCCAGGAAGAACAGCAAAGTGATCAAACGGTATTTTCCTCTCATCTCCTATTAGCCCAATTACTGTCTTGTAGGTACCTCTGGAAACATCAGCTCTCAACCCGTATTTCTTTATTTCTTTTACTACATGGTCTATTTGTTCCCTGGTGGCATCGGTTTTCATTATTATCATTTCCTACCTCCATAAGTTTATTCTCAGAAGCAACCGCTCTGGTACAATATCCTCCAGCGTGTTCCTTATATCCTTATAGTGTTATTGAAAAACAAGAGAGCCCTCTCGCTGGGGAGGGCTCTCCGATTTTCTTAAACTTAGACTTACTATCTTAGGTGTTAATTACATTGCCATAGCCAAGCTCCCCAAGCACGTTGCCGCGCCAGGTAAACATATAATATACATAATATGTTGCTTGAGGAGTAGTATAAATCGACATGCCTTATACCTGACTTACTTTAGCTCTAATATTACCATACGAAATACAGTCTGTCAATGTGATTAGCCATTGTTCAAGAATTTTCTCGCCAAAGTATGAAAGCAACCTGCAAATTCTGCTACAATAAGATATAAGACAAGAAAGGAGACAAAATTGCGTATCATTCGTTTTGCTGCTCAGAATAAAGTCAAATACGGGAGATTAGAGGGTAATATTATACACTGCTTTCGAGGCAACCCATTGATTCGTTTTAAGGGTCCTGACAGCTCCTTCACGCTTGACGGGAGCACCTATGAACTCGGTGAAGTGAGACTGCTGGCTCCCTGCACTCCCTCCAAGATAGTTTGTCTGGGGCTAAACTATCGCAGCCACGCTGAAGAGAGCAAATTTCCTATACCTTCCGTGCCGCTTATCTTCCTCAAGCCATCCACTGCCGTCATCGGTCCCGATGATGAAATTATATTACCCCGCTTTTCGAGGCGTGTGGACTACGAAGGCGAATTGGGTGTAGTCATCGGCAGAAAAGCAAAGGACGTACCGCAGAATCAGGCAAAGGACTACGTGCTGGGCTATACCTGTGTCAATGATGTCTCGGAACGCCATATCCAGAAGGAGGACGGACAATGGACAAGAGCCAAAGGTTTCGACACCTTCGCACCAATAGGACCCTGGGTCGAGACTGAGATTGACCCGGATGACCTAAAGCTCGAGACCTACCTTAACGGTGAAGTCCGCCAGTCTACCCGCACCAGTGACCTTATCTTTGGCATAGCTGAGCTGATAAGCTTTATTTCAGGAGTAATGACACTGTTACCAGGCGACGTCATCGCCACTGGAACCACTGCCGGTATTGGCCGCATGAACCCGGGTGACGTAGTCGAAATCAGAATAGAGAAGATTGGCAACTTGAGAAATTTCGTAGTCGGTCAGAAGTGAACGACGCTCTGAATACAGCTTAGTGAGGCAAACACAGTTCAGGATAAGACTGGGTATTCGGAAACAGGAAGTATATAACCTTCTGGCTGTACATTATGGAATTATGAAGTAACAAGTTGCTCTAATCTCGGTTTATCCACCAGTAAGGGCTATACAAACTCCCTTTTTGACAGTGCTATAAATATAACTGCTGGTATCTCCAAGAACACCGAAGAAAGAAACGTAGAGATGGAACCAGCAAGCGCAAATCCTATCTTTTTACCACTTCTTTCGTTATACTATAATGTACAGTACAGGTATGTAAGATAGTGAAAAGGAACAAAGAATTTAGCGACATTTTAGATGAATGCTTGGAGCGTCTGCTAGTCAAAGGCGAAACGCTGGAGCAGTGTCTGGCAAACCACCCGGAGCAGGCGGTTGAGCTTAGACCACTGCTGGAGACGGCTCTGGCGACCAAGCAGGCATCCGCCATCGAGCCTGGCCCTGAGTTTAAAGCCAGAGCCCGATACCAGTTCCACTCAGCACTCCAGGAAATGGGGCCAAAGAAAAGATTATCTTTCTTTGGCTGGTTGCCGCGCTGGGCAACAGTAGTCGCCATAGTTCTTGTCCTGCTGCTAGCTGGGGGCGGCACAGTAGCGGCTGCCTCTAATAGTATGCCCGACGAGCCGCTATATCCGATAAAGATAGCTTCGGAGCAGACACGGTTGATGTTAACCTTCTCAGCATTGGGCAAGGCAGAACTGTACGCCAATCTGGCAGATAAACGAATAGACGAGATAGTTTATGTCGCTAACAAAGGTGATACTAAGCAGGTAGAACTGACCACTCAACGCCTTAATTACGCTTTGATAAGGATATCCACTCTGGTTTCAGTCCAGAGTGGAGGGAGCGAGATAATGAAAGCTCCGCCTCCAGCTCCAGCCTTTGCTCCAGATGAATCAGCCGAGAGTGGTAAGGGTGCTAATATTCAGGGTAATGGCCGTAGCAAGCTCAGGCAGACATTAGCCCGTTATGCTATCAACCATCAGGCCCGTCTCCGTGCAGTACTAGAGGAAGCCCCGGAATCAATCAAACCTGCTCTGCGCCAGGCTATTGCCATATCGGTGGACGGCTATGAGAAAGCTCTCGAGGCAGCTGAAGACTAATCCGCATCTGGGGTATTGACATCTATTCCCATTTAGTTTATTGTTATGCCTAACAATTTGTAAGGAGGCATGACATAATGGAGAAGACATCTACCGGGTTAGAAGCCAATGTGGCTGGGCTATTGTGCTATGTTTTGGGCTGGGTAACTGGTCTCATATTTATCCTGATTGAGAAGGAAAACAAGTTTGTCCGCTTCCACGCCATGCAGTCAATTGTAACCTTTGGTGCTATCAACGTAGTTTGGATTATACTGTGGATATTTACCATAATTCCTTATATTGGAATTGTTTTCGTCATACTGAACTGGATAATTGGTCTGCTGGCTTTCGTCTTGTGGATAGTATTGATGATAAAAGCCTATCAGGGTACAAAGTATAAGCTACCCTGGGCGGGTAACCTTGCCGAAAAGTGGAGCGGAGAGAAAGCCACATAGGTAAGCCCATTACCTTACAATCATAATTAACTGCTGATTTTAACAACTTCAATAAAATTTTTGAAATTGCGCTAAGTCGTCACTAACTAAGTGGCGGCTTTTTCGTTATATAAAGTAGTTAAAATAAAATTTAAGAAGGAGGCGAGTGTGAAGGTGTTTCTTC
>JABUBP010000383.1_pt1 | contig 12157 bp, 11 predicted proteins | sample 7240331 | NCBI WGS metagenome assembly JABUBP01 (sample SAMN07256347, study PRJNA390944) | subsurface metagenome | isolation source: Methane hydrate marine sediment | place: Pacific Ocean: Eastern North Pacific, ODP site 1244 | collected 2002 | reverse complement strand
GTGGGGCTCCAGTACTTCCTCGCTCCCGAGATCAGCTACCAATAGGACAAGATCAGCACTACGAATGATAGGCGAAAGCCAAGGTTGAATAAAATCATCTGTAATAGGAGGAGTATCTATCAGTTGAATTTTGATATCCTCAAATTCTATCATCCCTACTTGAGGCTCCTGAGTGGTAAAAGGATAAGGAGCAACTTGAGGAGTAGCTTTGGTAAGACGAGATAGAATTTGAGATTTACCGACATTGGGGAATCCAATGAGCACCACCTGGGCGGCACCCTGTCTAGGCACATGGAGACTATAGGTGCTTTTGCCTGCAGTGCGAGGTTTTTGCATTTCTTTCTTGAGTTCGGAAATCTTAGCTTTGAGATCTCCCTGAAGCCTGTCAGTGCCCTTGTGTTTGGGCATTAAAGCCCACATCTCTTTAAGGATAGCCAGCCTTTCCTCATTGGTTCGGGCATCTCGGTATTTTCTCTCAGCCTCATAGTATTGAGGTGTAAGATTGGCAGGCATAATTTTTTCCCTCTTTAATTTAATCAAATAAAATTTTACTAAATTCTAAGGAAAATTCAAGGATATCTCGGGAAAGTCCCTCGATACACGTATAAACCTTCTAAATACTAGTAATTCCCTGAGGAATCAAGGAGACCTCAGGGTTATCTACCTAACCATGGCTGATCCTATGAACCAGAGACCAAAGCCCAAAAGCATCAAACCGCAGATAGTAAAAATAGCTTTCTGAATTTTTTTACTCCATAGATGATGAGTCTTGTAAATAGCCATAGATACCGAAGAATACCATCCAAAATCGCAGAACCAGTGGACTGTCGCCAGCAAAACAAATCCTATTGCTCCGAACATAGCAGACTTAAGGATAAGCGCCGACCCGATGGTTGCCCACCATAAAAAGAAATAGGGATTGGCCGTAGTAGTGATAAGTCCCCCCACTATTGGACCATAGGAAGGGTCTTGCCTCTCTTGCTTGTTATCTATCTGAAATCTGATCATGTCAACTCCCAGGTAAATCAGCATCAGTCCACCGGCCAAACCTATGAAGATCTGAACCGGAGTCAATTTAAAAAAATTAGATAGACCAAGATATATCAAGAGCATTAAGGGAAATTCTATTATTCCGTGCCCTACGGCTATTAACGAGCCAGCCATCCCCGATTTATGACTCTTAGTTATGGTTACAGCGAACACCGGCCCAGGCATCATCACCCCGGATAGGGAGATCACTATCACCGTGAAGAGGAATAATATTAACATATCACTAATCCAGTGCGCTTACCAGAGAAAATAAAATCTTCCACTTTTGTCAATATATTAACTTTAGGAGAATAGTCAATTCTTCTTCCCTCTTCTTTATGCATAATTCTTATCCAGCTGCCAGAATTATTGGCAAAACTTATTTTTTTGTGCATAATAATAAAATAGAGTGCAGTGAGAGGCGATAATATGGGTTACCAAAAGTTTACCAAACAGAGAGTAGCCATTTGTAGAGGAAAAGCTTTTAAAAAAATTAGGAGCTACTATGCAGAAACAAACATCTAGACAACGCACTTTTATCTTACTTTCCTTAGCTCACACTGCCAGTGGTTTATGCTGGATAGTACCTCTTTTTTTGCCTCTCATCAGAGAGGAACTTCATCTTACTTACACGCAAGGAGGTTTTCTCCTTACCTGCTACTCTATTGCTTTTTCAGTCTTTATTATGCTCAGTGGGCACTTGGGAGATATATATGAGGCGAGGAAACTTCTCTCCTTTGGTTTCCTCCTCACGGCAGCTACATTTTCTCTCCTCCTTCTTGTCCAATCTTACCTTTGGATACTAGTGGTTCTTGCTCTGGTAGCTGTTGGGGCGAGTATTTTTTACCCGGTGGGAATGGCTTCGGTCAGCCGGGGCTGGCAGAAAGGTATTTTCTTTGGTCTTTTTGAAACAGCAGGATGCATGGGAGCTCTCATGGCAACTCTTTTATTTTCTCCCTTGGTAGTCTCCTTAGGGTGGCGCTTGACCGCTTTCATTTTTGCTCTTCCCAGCTTGCCCATTGGTTTAGTCTTCCTCACCTCTCAGGTGAATTTGAAATATGGAAACGCAACAAGTCGGCCAAGGATTACCTCGCCAGGACCAAAATCTCTCATCCTTTTCTACCTTGCTCGGGGAGTTCAGATATTTGGAGGTACTGCGGTTATGTCTTTTATGCCCCTTCTTGCTGTAGACGTGGGAGGCCTGCCGGCTGAGAAAGCTTCTCTTTTCCTTGTCTTCGTATGGGTTGGAGGTGTACCTGCCGCGCTGGTACATGGTATACTCTCTGATGTCTGTTCTCCCTTGAGGATAATCTTAGTCCTCCTTTTGATTACTATACCCATAGTTTTTGCTATCACCTTGCCTCTTCCTCTTCTGGCAATCTTTCCTCTCCTCATAGCGTTAGGCTTCTGCATTATTGGAGCCTGGGTTCCTCAAAATATGTGGCTCAGCCGAGTCACCCTAGAGAAAGCACGGGGGAAAGTATTTGGAGGAACGCTCAGCTTAGTGAGCGTAGCTAACATCTTTTCACCTGTTTTCTTTGGGTTCCTTGCTGACACGTGGGGACTTGTCGCTATGTACCGGTTAACTCTTCTTCCCATGATCATAGCAGCTGTGCTCTTGAGTAAACTGGCAAGAGAGGACCACTAGGTGAGGATACCTAGATTTAGAGTGTTTACTATCCAGACCCCTTTTACTCTCTTGAGGTAATAATTCCTGTTACAATCCTTCTTTAGAGAGTGCGCAGTATCATTGCAGCCAAAAGAATTTTTGGCCACAAGAAGACCGGGTACAATAAAGGAAAAGGTGGATCGATGCACATCGCTGAGAAAGACATAATAAATGCCGTCAAAGGCTTGATGAGTTGGTAAAAGCGCAGACTGACTCAAAACGCCTTGTCCCGGGGGTATAAAACTCTGGAATTAAGGAGGAAGAAAACTAAATAGTGAGGGAAATTGCCATCGTGCCTGATATAGAAGGGAAGATATCCTTGGCTGACCACATGTTTTTTAAGGAAATCGGACATTCTGGAGGTTTATAAGGATGAAAACTGAATATTCAGTCTCTCTTTGGTCGGCAGATCTGACCAATTTGGGCAAGGCCGTGAAAGATCTGGAAGGATACGCTGATTATTTTCATTTTGATGTGGCTGATGGACACTTCGTACCGAATCTCTTATTTTTCCCCGATCTGGTAAGAAGCCTGAGACCTTTAACCGATGTTCCTTTCGAGGTTCACTTAATGGTTGAAAGTCCTGAGCGGTACATTGACTCTTTTGCTGAAGCCGGGGCTAATATAATCTCAGTCCATCCTGAAGCTTGTAAAAATCTAACTCGTACTCTACTTAAAATTAAAGAAAGAAATATAAAAGTTTCTCTTTCTCTCGCTCCCAGGACTTCTATATCCATTCTTAAATCAGTAGCTGATATGCTCGACTTCGTGGTAATAATGGGTACAGAAATTGGAGTAAAAGGTCGCTCCTTGTTACCTTCTACTTACCAGATAATAGCAGAGGTCAAAAAGATTTTAGAAGGTCTAAGAATAAAGAATGTAAAAATTGAAGTAGACGGGGGCATAAGAAAAAAAACAGTTCCGCTTTTGATTAGAGCCGGCGCCAATATCCTGGTGCCAGGATCACTGGTCTTCAAGGATAATTACTCCCAAATTTTCTCTTGGCTTAGGCAACTAGATGAAAATCTACCAGATCTTAATATACCTTGAAAGCTTTGAATTCTATCCCAAATTACTACTTCAAATAATCGGATCTCCAAGTGAAGATAACAGAAATTTAAAGATTTAGTTATAAGGTAACTGTTCACCGCAAAGATCGCAGAGTGCGCAGAGATGAATCAAAAAAACTTAAAAATATGAACAGTCAGTCATCAGCCTTCAGTAGGTTGCCGACTGCTGACCACTGATAGCTGAAGGCTTTATTCTATCCAGATTGGTCAAGGCAAACCCGGGCTGTTAACTAAACGTTTGTTAGAAGCTTGGAGTAATAAAGTAGGCATCAATATAGTCAAACAGGCATTGAGTCACCTGGAGGAAAAATAATCTTTGATGTTTTTCAATTCTGACTGGTGAAACTCAAGTCAAAGGAGGAAGCGTAGATGAAGGAAAATTGGACTGTTAAAGATAAAAAAATACGGGTGATTTCCTACGGTCTTGGGCCAATAGGAATGAAAGCAGCCGGAATCATCTTGGATAATCCAAGGTTAGAAATGGTAGCTGCTATCGACATAGCTCCAGAGAAAGTGGGAAAAGATCTCGGGCTTCTATTAAGTCTTAATAAAAAAGTAGGTATTGCGGTCTCTGGTGATGCTAATGAAATTTTGTCCAGCATCGATGCTGATCTGGTTTTGCTTACCACAGGATCTATTTTTGAGAAGATATATTCTCAAATTCGGGGTATCGTTTCTAGAGGGATCAACTGCATCTCTTCTGCAGAAGAGATGTTTTTCCCCTATCTTCGGAATCCTCGTCTCTCTCAGCAGTTGGATAATTTAGCCAAGGAGCACAGTGTAACTGTGTTAGCTACGGGAGTAAACCCTGGTTTTGTAATGGACACACTCCCGCTTTTTCTTACAGGTGTTTGTCAGAAGGTGAAAAGTATTCACATAGAAAGAGTGGTTGATGCATCTACCCGACGCTTACCTCTACAAACGAAAATCGGACTAACGCTTACACCAGAAAAGTTCCAGGAAGGCGTTAAGAAGAAAAGAATTGGCCATGTTGGTTTGGCTGAATCGTTGGCCTATCTTGCCTGGAACTTAGGTTGGCAATTGGATAATGTAGAGGAGACTATAGATCCTGTCGTAGCGGGGAAAGATATATCAACTCAGTACTTTACCATTAAGAAAAATCAAGTTGTGGGGATAAAACAAATTGTCCGAGGTATCGACAAAGATAGGAATAAACTAATTCGTCTGGACCTACAAATGTACGTAGGTGCCAGGGATCCCCATGATTTAATATTAATTAAAGGAGAACCTGATCTTAGGGTGCGCATTAAAGGAGGAATCGCAGGCGATATAGCTACGGCAGCAATCCTGGTAAATTCCATTCCTTTAGTAGTGAAGAAGCAAGCTGGATTGATAACTACGAAAGACTTGCCTCTCCTTAAATTACCGGCCACCTGCTCCCAAGGCTACTATTCCGTTGACTCTAACTTAACGAGTGGTACTATTAATGGGGGCAGGTCAGCTAGATGTGTTGACTAAAATTATTATTTGGCCACACTGGAGAATTCTCAAATTGACATCTGTTTCGCACCTGTTACAATGAATAGAAACAACGAACATAGGAACAAGGATCGGATCAGCCATGGCAAACCCCGTTAGAGACAAAATCTCTAACGGGGTAAAACAGATTGTAAGACCCACAGAGGAAAGATAAAGACTAAAAAACAAAAGGAAAGGGAAGCGAATTTCGGTGAGTCTTCCACCAGCCTAGAAAGGAGAGTCAAAGATGATAATTACCCAACAAAAACCATTTGAAGAAATAATCGGTTTTTTAGAAAGGTCTAATGCAGTTTTCATCTGTGGATGCAGTGAATGCGCTACTCTCTGCAAGACCGGGGGAGAGGAAGAAGTAAAGCAGATGAAAAAAAGATTGGAAGAGACGGGGAAAAAAGGTTCCGGCTGGGTAGTATTAGATCCTGCCTGTAATATCCTGGAGAATAAAAAACATTTTCGGGAAAATAAAGCCCAGCTCTCTAAGGCTGACTCTATCCTGGTGCTTGCCTGTGGTAATGGAGTCCAGGCAGTGAGCGAGTCCATAGATAAAATAGTCTATCCAGGAGTAAATACCCTCTTCTTAGGCGATATTATCCGTTTTGGGCAATTTGAGGAAAGATGTCAGTTTTGCGGGGAGTGTCTTCTGGATAAAACCGGAGGAATTTGTCCCATTTCTCGTTGTTCCAAGAGTCTACTTAATGGCCCCTGCGGAGGCTCTGAAAACGGAAAATGCGAAATTGATCCCGACATTGACTGTGCCTGGCAACTGATAATCGATCGCTTAAGCAAGCAGGGGCAGCTCGACAGATTAAAAGAGATAATTCCAGCTAAGGATTGGTCAACCTCCAGAGACGGAGGGCCAAGAAAACTCAATATTCGTGAACCACACCACAAAAAGATGGGTACTTCGGAGGAAAAGAAGACCGAAGAAGCAAAAACTCCGGTTTCCTCAGTAAAGGCCAATAGTAATCTAAGAAGAATACTAGACGGTGGTGAGTTCGCCGTGACTGGGGAACTCGGACCTCCCAAAGGAGCAGATGCCGAGATAATTAAGAAAAAGGCTCTCTATTTTAAAGATTCTGTAGATGCAGTAAACATCACTGATAACCAAACAGCCATTGTCCGAATGTCCAGTATAGCCGCCGGTGTCATCCTTAGCCAGATGGATATAGAACCTGTCATTCAAATGGTCTGCCGGGATAGAAACAGACTAGCTATCCAGAGCGACATCTTAGGAGCAGCAGCTCTGGGAATTAGAAATGTTCTTTGTCTTTCTGGAGACCATCAGAAATTTGGTAACCATCCCCAGGCAAAAAATGTCTATGACCTTGATGCTATTGGGCTCATTCAGGTTTTAAAAAGCATGCGGGATGAGAAAAAATTCCTCAGTGGTGATAGTTTAACCGTCTCACCTCAGCTTTACATCGGAGCAGTGGAAAATCCTTACGCAGATCCCTACGAGTTTAGAGTCATAAGATTAGCTAAAAAAATTGAAGCTGGCTGCGATTTTATTCAAACTCAGGGAGTCTTTAACGTGAAAAAATTTAGGGACTGGATGAAAATTGTAAGAGACAGTGGTTTAGACGGGAAAGTTCATATTTTAGCCGGTGTGATTCCCATAAAATCTGCCGGAATGGCCCGTTATATGAGAGATTATGTATCCGGAGTTAGCCTCCCTGATGAAATTGTAAGCAGAATGGAGGATGCCAAGGATCCAAAAGAGGAGGGTACCCGGATATGTGTGGAGATTATTGAACAATTAAAGGAAATCGAAGGCATTCACGGGATACATATCATGGCTGTCGCCTGGGAAAACATTATCCCGGTGATGGTAAAACAAGCAAAGCTATGGCCCCGCCCTAAGATTGAAAATATCAGAGCAAGCTAAGATATTAATGGCAGAAAGGCGAGTTCAACCCAACGAGTTAATATCCAGAACAAAATCTTTATTAAGAAAGGAGTGAGATCAGTGTATCCAGAAAATCTAAAATACTTGGATACTCACCAATGGATTAAGGCGGAAGCAACCATCGGTAAGGTCGGAATTAGCTGGTACGGACAAGAACAGCTTGGTGAAATTTTGTTGGTTGAGCTACCCAAGGTCGGCGAGGAGATAACGCACAAGAAAACATTTGCTACACTTGAGTCGTCCAAAACAGCCTTCGAAGTTCCTTCACCGGTAAGTGGGAAAGTGATAGAAATCAATACTCAGCTTGAGGAGGACCCTTCCTTGATTAACAAAGATCCTTACGGACGCGGTTGGATGATAAAGCTCGAAATCTCCCGTCCGCAAGAAATCGATTCTTTACTCAACACCCAGGAATATAAAAAGTTAGTGGAACAATAGATTAGGAAAATTTATGAGTGTCGTAGTTGCCTCGGAAAAAAAGATAGAGCCTGTTATGTATTGAATATGGATCTCTTTATTCATTACCTTTCTCTTCGACTGCCAAGTTACCGTGATAGGTACTTCAAAGGATTCCGGGCTTTACCATTCTTAACTATGGCAAAGAAGAGATGGGGCCCGGTAGATCGCCCAGTATTGCCGCTCAAGCCTATTTTTTGACCCTGACGAACATACTGTCCTCTCTTCACCAGCACCCGGGAGAGATGAGCATAATAACTACGGGAATTATCACCGCCTCGGATAACCACTAATTTTCCATATCCCTTGTTCCATCCCGTACCCCGATAGGTCACTACCACCCGACCACTATGAGAAGCCCTTATTGGGGTCCCGGTATTCACAGCTATATCAATCCCCCGGTGATACTCCCTTCCCTTTTTGGTAATAGGATTACGCCTCCAGCCAAAACCCGAACTGATGCGTCCTCTCACAGGCCAGACAAAGGTGTAAAGTGGTTTTATAGCCGGAACGAAGATCTTTTGTCCTACCGGGATAAGGTGGGGGTTTTCAATCTGATTAATCTGCATAATTTCGTGCAAAGAAACATCATAGGTTCTAGCAATACGGCTCAGAGTTTGGCCGCGGGGAACCTGATAGATAAAGCCATCCATATTGTAAATCTTTAATTTCTGACCGGGATGGATGGGCCGCGAGGGAGAAAGATTATTAGCATGTACCACGGTACTAAGGTGTAGACCATGCTCCCTAGCTATACCCCAAAGGGTAGCTCCCGGTTTTACCACGTGGGTCTTGACCATTAGTAGATTTTTTTTCTGAGCTTCATTTAGGCTTTGATTGGAACCGGTATCTATATTTTTCTTTTCTGCTCTCTCTCTTTCCGGTAAACGCCGTTGGGTATCATCCGCAGATCCCAAATATCTTGTATCTTGGTTGCTGAGTGTGCTCGAATTCATTTGCCTATCAGCCGGATTCAATGATGGAGCTTGACCCTGAGGATCTCTTAGCAGTACTTTGAAAGCTACCAAGACCAGCCCTAAAGAAAGAAATCCCAGGAACAAAATTCTGAATTTTCCTCTCAGCAAATTTTTTAAGTGAATCATTATTTTTCTCCTCCGGGAAATAAACTTCGATATTTGATTTCTCTAACTTCCGTACCTGTAGGTTCTATTCTCAATATAACACAATCCTAATGAGTTGTCAAAAATGCGGAAGGAACCCAAAATTATAGGTTCTTTCGGCTACCATCGTGCGTCTTGATTTATTCGTTTTTTCCTGATAAGATAATACCGTCTGGACTCAAGATCACCCATGACGTTAGATTTATACATGAGGAGGCAAAAAATGACAGAATACATCCAGGTTTTAACCACTACAGAAAAAAGAGAAGATGCTGAAAAAATTGCCAAAACTTTAGTAGAGAAAAGGTTAGCTGCTTGCATCCAGATTATGGGCCCGATGCTGAGCACCTATTGGTGGAAAAATCATGTTGAGACCGCGGAAGAATGGTTATGCATCATCAAGAGTAAATTAAAGCTCTATGAAGAACTCGAAAAATCAATTCGGCAAATCCATCCCTATGAGGTACCTGAGATATTAGCCATACCTGTTATTGTGGGCAGTAAAGATTATCTAGGGTGGCTTGGTGGTGTAGTTAAGGAGATGTGATTTACCTTCCTTCCTATCAAATCATAGACGTTGCTCACCGCCAAAATCCTTCCTCTAAAGATCTCCCCCACCAGATACTTTTCCTGAAGAAGAGTCTTTCCATCAATCTCCGGAGCCTGAAACTGGCAATGTCCCTCTTTCTCCCTATCTACCAGAAGAGGGTAGGTTTTATTCACCCTTTTTTGGTTGAGCTTTAGGGTTATCGACTGCTGGAGTTTCATAAGCTGTCTATATCTTTTCTTTTTAACCTGGGATGATATTTTAGGGGTGATGGAATAGGCCGGAGTACCCTTTTCAGGGGAATAGGTGAATGCTCCTAGCCAGTCAAATTTTAACCTTTCCACATCTTTCAAGAGTTTATCAAAATGCTTAGTTTTCTCTCCGGGAAAGCCAACGATAACGCTGGTACGTAAGACAATCTCGGGAATTTTTTCTCTTAAATTCTCAACCAGCCTTTCCGTGGCTTTGAATTTAGGGCGTCTCATTAAGGCGAGGATCTCATCATGGGTGTGTTGTAGAGGAAGATCGATATACTTACAAATCTTCTCTGAGTTCGCTATTACCTTAATAAGTGAAGAAGTAAAATGCTCAGGATGAGCGTAGAGAAGTCGAATCCATTGGATCTTTTCTATCTTCTCCAGTCCTTCCAGTAATAACAAAAGAGACGATCTTTGGCCAAGATCCCAGCCGTAAAAGGTCGTATCCTGGGCTATCAAAATTAGCTCTCGGACTCCCAAATTGGCCAGAGCTTTTGCCTCTCTAAGAACATCTTCCACCGGTCTACTTCGATATTTTCCTCGCAAACGAGGAACAAGACAGTAAGAACAGTGATTAGAGCAACCTTCGGCTATCTTAAGGTAAGCATAAGAAGTAGGGGTAGTCAAAAGACGCGGAAAACTAGAATTGTAAAGGAAGCAAGGCTCATTGACTGAAAAAAGATGGTGCTTACCCTTAAAAAGATCAGTAAGAACTTTATCTATCCTGGGAAAGTCAGAGCTTCCCAGCAAGGCATCAACCTGGGGGTACTTGCGAAAAAGACTTCTTCCCTCAAGTTGAGGAAGACAGCCGCAGATAATGAGTTTCTGGGAAGATCTTTTTTGAGAGGAAATCTGCCATATCACTCTATCAGCTTCTCTTCTCGCTTTATCAATGAAAGAACAGGTATTAACCACCACAACATCTGCCTCCTCTGGCAAAGAGGTGAAAGAATAGCCCCTTTCTCCTAATCTTCCCAGAATCACCTCACTATCTACCAGGTTCTTGGAACACCCCAAAGAGATTAAATTTACCTTCATATAACCACTACTTTCAAGCCCTGATGGCAAGCCTTTCTCACTACGGCACGAATACCAGCATTCATTCCCGGATAGTCCCCTCCACTGGTTAAAACAGCAATTTTATCCAATTTTTTCTCCTCGGAACAGAGTCTCAGAGGCAAAGATTTGTCTAGTAAAATAGGTTTTCGCCTCATACTATATTACCTATCACCCGCTGTGTCAACTCTGGACGACTTGTAGAGTCAGATCCATAAAAGAAACTCGAAAAAAAGGAATTCTTGCCAATCAGAGAAAATTGGTATAGTATTAAAAAGATGAAGATACTGAACCGCTATATTCTAAAGGAGATAAGTAGTGCTTTTATTTTTGGATTCATCTTCTTTAACTTCATATTGTTCATTGGCATCATATTTGATCTTACCGAGCTCATCTTCATTGAAAACGTTCCTCTGGTAGATGTGGGTAAACTGGTGATATTTAAGATTCCCTCTTTCTTTGACATCGTTATCCCCGTCTCGCTCCTATTCGCCAGTTTACTCAGTTTTGGGCGACTCAGCTCCGAAGGAGAAATAATCGCTATGAGGAGCTCAGGGATAAGTTTATTCCATATAACGGGATTGCTGCTATTGTTCGCCTTTTCCTTAACCTTAGGATCTCTTTTGTTTTCTTTCTCTCTTACTCCCTGGTGTAACCAATATTATAAAAAGACATACCAAAAGATAATCTTTCAAAGACCTACCATCCAGGTTAAAGAAAGAATAATTATCAATCTTAAAGAGAGAAGACTTTACACTTATCACATTGATCCAAAAAATTACCAGATGCAGGAAATCGTTCTTTATGAATTTCCCTCCGACGGAAACTATATCTTTCCCCAAATTACTCTGGCCCAGCAGGGAAAATTCGAAGAGGAGATCTTAAAACTGGAAAAAGTAACCTTCTATCGTTTTGGAAATAATTACCAAATCTATCGAAGGGGAAGATTTGATTCTCAGACCGTTTATCTGACCTCCAGAGTTCCAGAGAAAACCGCAGAGGAAAGAGCTATCAGTGAGTTGAGCCTATGGCAAATAGGTCAGAAATTGAGTTTGGAAAAAACTAAACCTAAACCCGATGAAGAGAAAATAAGGAAGCTAGCCGTCGATTTCCACGGTCGAATAGCCATCCCTCTAGCTACTTTCTTAATGGGGCTTATTACTGTTCCCCTGGCAATAAAGATAAAAAGGGGACAGAAATCCATCAGTCTGGGAATAAGCCTCATCATAATTGTGGCCTATTATGTCCTCTTTATGGCAGGAAGGTTTTTAGGAAGGGGAGGACTTTTGCCTCCTTACCTTGCTATGTGGCTGCCCAACATATTGTTAAGTGCAGCCGGCATCTGGTTAAGTACAAGGCTTACCGAGGTATAAAGCTCTTATGAGAATCTTGGACAAATTTTTCAGCAAGGAATATCTAAGATTATATTTCGTTTTTATTCTCTTTTTTATCGCGATTTTTCTTCTCACTGATTTTTTTACCTCTATACATAATTTAAAAAAAGGAGCTAAAATCTGGGATGTAATTCAATATTACTTTTTACAGATCC
>JABUBP010000382.1_pt1 | contig 12160 bp, 5 predicted proteins | sample 7240331 | NCBI WGS metagenome assembly JABUBP01 (sample SAMN07256347, study PRJNA390944) | subsurface metagenome | isolation source: Methane hydrate marine sediment | place: Pacific Ocean: Eastern North Pacific, ODP site 1244 | collected 2002 | reverse complement strand
CCGCTGCCATTTATTTTCATAATCCGTTGTATTATATAGATTTACGTTCATTTGACTTTTTCGGAAATTGGGTTTGTTTTGCATAAAAAGTAGCTGATTTGTAGAGGATTCTCTACAAGTGTAGAGGGCGGAGGGAGTGAAAAGTGAGCTAAAGTGCCTAAAGTGCCTAAAGTGAGCTAAAGTTGGATTCTCGATGCTCATGATTGGTAATTCCCCATTGTAATTGGTAATTGGTTATTGGTTATTGGCTGCTTTTAGCCGGAGGCCCCCGGCAGAAGAGCCGTGTAAGTACACCCGGGGGTAAACTCCAAAGCAAGTAAGCACAACTCAGGGAGTAAAAAAACACTCCCTCTATAATTAGAGCTACCTGCACTTTTGATGCGAAAAAAGTCCTCGAATATCGGTTCGTGATTCTCGTAACTCGATGTTAGCAAGGCAGTTAAAAAATTTTCAAAATTTCTGATTTTTGTGTTTAGGTATCAGCGTTTTTGGTTGAAAAATGACAGATATGTGGTTGGTAAAAATTTGCTTGATTTTCGTTGGCTGGGGTGGTAATTTTGAGTTTTTGAGAGGTTTGCATCACGTGGGGTTATTTTAAGGAAATGGCGAATTTGGGTAGTTTGACGGATAAAATAAAACATGTCAAAGAATCTTGAGGCACTTGAGAAGTTGCAAATTCCTGGTGAGCAAATTGGACGCCAGGCAGTAGATTCTCTACGTGGATACGTTTATCAAATCTATCAAAGCCTTGCTTCGTGGATCGGAATAGAAGAAGACGAGGTCCTATTGCTTGAGGTCGCCGAGGATTTTGCAGTTCTTGCAGAGGGGGCTTTGACTGCGACGCAGGTCAAGGATACTGGGGCCTCAGTTACTTTGAGAACAAAATCAGTATCTGATACAATCAAAGCACTCTGGGACTTTCAAGACGCAAATACTAACAAAAGTGTTTACCTAAACTATCTTACAACAGCAAAAATTGGAAAAGAGAAAAAACTGACGTTTCCAGATGGTCTTGGTGGACTCACTTACTGGCGTGTAGCGGCACGTGAGGGTGCTGATGTTGAACCGTTGCGGCAGGAATTGCTGAATTTGCGGCTTCCGTCGAAAATTAAGAGTTTTATCAAAAGTGCGACACCTGAGAAATTACGGGATAAACTTCTTCGCCGAATCAAGTGGATTTGTGGAACGGAAGACATAAAAGTCTTAGAGAAAACAATTCTTGATCAGCTAATCTGCATAGGAGAAGAACCACACCTAACTCTGAGTGATGCCGAGCGTGTAAGAGACTCACTCGTAGCGGAAATTCTCAGGACAATCGTAAAAGAGAGTAATCGAAGACTTAATAGGGCAGACTTTCTACGGGTCTTTGACAAGTCGAGTTCAGTTTCAGTACCGATTTCTTCTGTGCGGAAATGCATGGAGGCCATGTCGGTAATAGCGGGTCAGTTTTCCGGAGATTTGGTTTCTGCGACTGGTCTAGTTATGACCGTGTCTGAGATTCCTTTGCCCGCACGAATTGTTGATCGCAATAAACTGGTCACAGGACTTTTCGCAGAGATGGGACAATCGGGTGTGCTGTGGCTTCATGGAAGCAGTGGCGTTGGTAAGACTGTTCTCGCACAATTTGTCGCACGTCGATCAAAACGCGAATGGCTTCTTGTTCAACTTCGTGACTGCTCAAGCGATGATCTTGGTTATCGTCTTCATAGAGCACTTGAAGGCATAAGCTCAGGGAACATTGGTGGCGTTATTTTGGATGATTTCCCAACTAAACATGCTCACACATCGCGGCTGCGCTTGTCGATGTTAGTGAGTGAAGTGCATAGGATGGATGGAGCAGTTCTTTTTACGGCTTCAAAGCCACCCTCTCCAAACTTACAAAATTGTTTTGGAGGGGATTGCCCCCTTGTCGTGGATGCACCGTATCTCAGTCAAGAGGAAGTTGCTGAATTAGTGGAATCTGCCGGGGGAGATCCGACCATATGGGCACCTGTGATTCATACTTTTTGTGGGTTCGGTCATCCACAGTTAGTTCAAGCTCGCATAAGCGGCCTGAAGCAAAGGAACTGGCCTAAGAAAGAGCTTCTCGCGGGCATTGATCCCTCGCGTGGTGCTGCCCAAGAAATAGACTCTGAACGTGATTCAATACGCGAACGCCTAATTTCTGAGCTATCCGACAGAACTCGTGAGCTATTATGCCGGTTGACACTAGTAGTAGGTTATTTTGACCGAGAACTGGCAATTGCACTTGGTCAAGTGGCTCCAGCGATTCAACGACCTGGTGAGGCTTTAGATATGCTGTTAGGGCCTTGGATTGAAATAAGAGCGTCTGATCGATTCAAGATTTCACCACTTGTGAGTGATGCAGGAACAAAAAGCTTAGGTAAAGACACACAACTAGAAATTCATAAACGAATTGTTGACCAACTTCTTACCAGGCACCCATTCCCAGCTGATTTCCTAGGGCAACTCTTGGGGCATGCCATGTGTGCGCGGCACGAGCCTGGATTAACGTGGCTGGCAATGGCAGTCATGAACACCCCTGTCGAACATCGAAAAATGATGTCGGACCAGCTTTTCCTGCTACCATTGCTGGGCAGCGACGAGAAAAAAATCCTCTTTCAAGAGAACACTTATCTGTCTGCGTTACTAAGAATCGCACAGTTTAATGTCGCTACATGGGGTAATATGACGGATCGGCTGCCTATGATCTCAGAACGACTCATAGGCGAGGTACGAACGCTAGATAACGAGGAGATTCGGGCTTCATTCCTTCCTCTTGCGATTATTGTTGTACTCATGGAACAAGTCTTGACTATCAGTCCCAAGAACTGGATACCGCTGTTAGCAGAGTTGGAGGAAGCTCTTTCGGGTGAGGGGGAAGTTGCCAAGTTAGTTCGATCGCGCGAACCTGTTAAGAATGGCGTGGTTGATTTGCCATTACCCCAATTCCTGTTTGCTGTCAGGGCAAGCTCGCTCAGAAGCATTAATGAACAGGGCGAACTGTTTTCGGAATTGGATAATATGGAACCGAAACGGCGGACAAAGCTCCTATCCTCGCTCAATGAGATTCCCTCTGGCAACCGATTGATGATTGACTCCGCTTGGTTGGGTGAAAGCAGGGCAGGAAAAATGGATGGTATTGCAACTGCTGAGAAATATCGTCGACTCGCAGAAATTGCGGAGAGTTGGGGTGAGAAAGGAATCGCAGTGGAGTGTGAATACGCTCGATGCGTCATGCTCGATGAGTATGCAGATGATAGTGAAGGTGCACTCGTTGCTTTAGACGAGGCTGAAAAGAAATTCCCGAACAGTTTCCGATTGGCGAGACAACGTGCAAAAGTATATTATCGGAGTGGCAATTATCCAGCAGCGTTAACTACAATTGAAAATTTCGCCAAGGATATTCCAAAAGAAGACTACACAGAGAAAACATTTGCTTTAAGAGAGGCCGGAATCAGTGCGGCAGAAACCGAAGATTTCGCAAAGGCTAGCAGCTTCTTTTCTGAGGCTTATGAAGCAGCCAGTGCTGCCAGTATAAATATTCTACCAATGGCAATAGGACTAAAGGGAGATCGTGCTGTTGTTGAGTTTCAATTGGGACACAAAAGCGAAGCATTGAATCTTATGCAACAAGCGCTTATTGAAGCTGAACAGCTCAATCCTGAAGCAGGGAAAAACGAAAAGTACTGCACACTCATCCTGGGGCATATAATCCTTTGGATGCAAACACAGGTGAAGGACGGTCATCTGTCTGAAAAAGATTTTAAAATTATTCCAGGCTGTTGCAGCAATCCAGATCCCTCTGAAAAAATCATGGAAAGGCAATCTCAACCAATGCTGGTTTACTGGTATCACCTTGCTGTGTTAGAAGTAATGTTGAGAGTGAACTCAGGAATTATGGATGAACTGAGGGCACGAACTTGCACACAAAGAATTAAATCCTGTGAGCTAGTTTTAAATCGCTACCTAATGGAGAAGTATATTATTTCGGTTGATATCGATAATTTCTTCTCGTACTTGCCTGAATACATCGTAAAGGCAGCCCATATGAGAGAACATTTAAAAAACGTGCAGGCTGAAAACATATATGATTTTATGAGTGATGATTTTCCACTTTTTAATCCAGATGACTGGAAAAGCGAAGATAATCTGTATATGGCCAAAGATGCTATCTTGGCACTCGCTGCCATTGCTGTGTGCTCCCACGTCTCCAATTTTAACGAAACGTTACAGAATCATATCGAGAGAATGGAACACGCAAGTAATGCTTTGAAGCCATTAATTGAATGCTTCAAGAAAAAGCCATCCCAGACTGGGAATGCATATGACATGACTGCCTCTTGTTTGGGACGCTTGATGGGAAAAGAAGTATTTGTGAATCCCGATGATATGTTCATTATTACTTTCCGTCTTTGGGCGTGGCTCTCCCAAAGCACTTTTAAGCTTGAAGTTGAAAACATGCTTGCAGATTATTTTGTAGAAAGCTGGAGAGATATTATTAAGAACCAAAGTTTTCTTTTAAAACAACCGATGATATCTGTCCCAGCCATAGAAGTAGCTTTAAAAGAGCCAACAAGAGGTACAGTAAAGATTACTGCAATAGTAGTTGCTACCGAAAACGCTGTAAAACATCGCCTTGACGATAAGTTGCGAGCAAAATTAAAAAATGAATGTATCGACAGACCTAAAATCCCACCTCAAGAAACTGGCCAATAGAAAAAGTAAAGGAGAAAACAAAGCCCCCCCCAGCCCCCGGCAGACAAGCAAGTAAGCACACACCGAGGGTAAACTCAAGAGCTGGGGGCTAACCAATAAGGAAAAACCTGTCTTTTCCAGGTTTTGTTTTTTAATTGACCCCCAAATAAATCCTTCCCTTCGATTACACTCAGGGTAAACTCCCTACGCTCAGGGCAGGCCTTGGGGGAGAGAAGATATTTGAAAGAGATTAGAAAAGTGGCGTGGGCCCCTTTATCCCCTCCATGAAGGGGTGAGTATGTTTTTGCATTGTATTGGGGTTATCATGGCATAACCACAAGGACAAGGTGGGAGAGAAGATATTTGAAAGAGGTTATAAAAGGATTGCATCGTCGTGCCGACGACGGCTAAACAAAAACCCTGGGTGAAACCCAGGGCTAAATATAACGGAATAAGACCCGTACCTATTTGGTATGGGGCAAGCAGAAAATTTGGGATTATGGCCAGGGTTGGTTTTCGAGCCAGTTGTCGGCGAGGATGGCGAAGTCTTTGAAGTCAATCCGGTTGTCGCTGTTCAAATCGGCCGGTAAGAGAAGCGGCAGGTCGAAAATGCCGGTGCCGTTGGTAGCTGCGTAGGCAATCTCCGGTTCTGAGAGGGCATAGTCGTAAATACGAAAGTCGTCGATTAGGCCATCGTAGCCGCCGTACCATCCTGAGCCGATTTCGAACGAGGTTATACCTAATATGGGTGAGTTTGCGCCTATACGGCTGTCGTAAAGGAGGCCGTTGAGGAAAATTTGCATTTTCCCGGTTCCGGCATCCTTAGTGAATGCCCAATGGTTCCAGCGTTCCGACCATTCGCTTTTAGAGCGGTGGTTTCCGCTCAGACGGCTATCAAAAGACCAGGGCGAGCCGCAATCCCAATTATATTTACCCGGCGACTTCCAAACGCCGAGGTTGATTGCTATCGTGGGGTCATAAATATTATAAGCGTAGTCAGAGCAGCAAAGCGTATCGGTGTGATGAATTGAGTCTGTAGCATATTGCCAGAACACAATTGTTATTGCGGTCCTGGTTTTTGAAAATATATTGGCGGCAGCGGTTATTTCTACAGAGTCTTCGTAACCATCGAAGCTGATTGCCCTGCCATAGACGCCCTCGACGTATGTTGGGCTGCCGAGTGACTGGCCGTGGGCGCTGCCGGCGCTGTCGTTGGGGTTGCCGTCAAACTTGTACCAGGCGACCGGGGCATTGGGAGCCGTTACCGGATAAACATTGTATCCTTTGTCGAGCCAGTCGTATGCCAAATCCTGAAGGTCCTGAAAGTCAACGGTACAGTCGCCGTTGAAATCGGCATCGGGCCTATTCTCTTGAAGGCATCTGGAAGGATACAGCCTGATATCATCAAAGAATACTGTGCCGGTACGACGAGTGCCGAGTGGTCCGGATGTCCGGTTACGGAAACCAATAGAGATATATTCGATGTTACTCAGGTTCAGATTGAGGTTTTGCAGGTCAATTCTCCAGGGCTGCCAGGTTTCGCTGCTGAGGTCGTTGGCATCGCCGGCGTATGGGACGAGAGCATTGACATCGCCATCACTTAGAGCAAAATACATCTGCGCATTAATATCGTTATTTGCCCGGCCATAGAAGAACAGCTCCAACGTCTTGACTCCGGCTGAAGCCCAATCCTGTGCAGGACTAAATTCGTAGGCGGCCTCAGAATAAAAATAACTGTCATAGTAGTAGCGTAACGCCATGGACTGCCGGCATTTGTGAACGGGTTCCGGTTGCTTTGATAGATAGACGTACGCCTGGTCGATTTGTGTCCACGTATCATATATTGTAAACCTCTCGTAGGACTCAAAGTTGTCCACGACAAGATAATCAGCCGTCGTGAATTTCCAGATATCGCCCGTCCAGGGGCTGTTGGCATCAGCGTCATTGACCTCATCGAGACGCCAATAATAGGTCCTGCTCAGTTCAAGGCTGGTGGGGTCGAATCTGTTGGCCTGCTGCGGCTGTGGCGGTATGCTGACGGGGGCTGCACTTTCGTCCACGTCGGCAAGAGCGGTTCCAAAATAGACAATGTGTTTTTCTGCTGAGTGTCCGGGCGACCATTTTAGGACGGTATTTAGGGGCACATTTTTGGCACCATCAGGAGGGCCTGTATTACAAGCGTTGCAGCCACAGTCAGCGTTAATCCGCGCACGTACGTTAGCTAAATCAAAGCCTGGTGAACCACCTCTGAGGTCTATTCCAAGGACGCGTATCGCAGATGGTACAAACGGTAGTGAAATGCCAGCAATGTCGAAGCCGATTTCAGTTTGTCCGTAGAAGCCGATATCCGGAACCAGAGCGTAGCCGAGCAGATACTCCCGGCCTGAACCGTCCGTAATGAAAACGAGGGCTTGTTCATCAACGGCGTCCACTTCAATGAGGAATATGTCATCGCCCGGGCCGTCGATGATTTTGCCGCGAAACTTTAACTCGACCCAATGGTCGGCGGGTATTGTGACGCCGGAGAGATCTGAGGGCGGCTGGCCGACGAGCAACTGCTCTGGAACTACCGGCACCGGCCAGCGCCCCTCAATATCCATACCTTTCCAACAATCCTCGTCAGGATTGTATATATCGAGCAGATAATATGGATATTCGAGCGCTGTTTGCTGGGCTAAGGTTACAGCACCGAGTGTGAGAACTAAACAGATAATCGTTGAGTCTAATAAGCAGACTTTTTTCATTCTTACCCTCCAGCTCAACTGCAGAGCCGGCTAACGTAGATATAATACCTATCATAAAAATTGAGTGCGCCCCGCAATAAGCCCTTGTATAACCGCAAGGGCAGTTACCGCTCCCTTACGGTCGCGGCTCTGTTTTGAGGAATCGCATATATTTTTTATGATCCGTATAAGTCAAATGTCTTAAAATATTCTATCATTTCTGTGCTTATAATGCAAGAGGAAATCGCATTTAGATTACAGTAAGATATGCCCAAACCGCAAGTGTACAGAAAAAACTTGATATGTGAGAGATAGTTGGTAAACTTCCGGCGACAGTAATCGTATTGCGTATGTCGTATTGCGTATTGTGTATAATACTGTGTAAAATCACCGGTAACAATGGCCAAACAAAAGACTATCAAAAGAGGTATCGACAATGGCTGATTATTCAGTGAGTCCGGCGAGTGAAAAATTTGCTATCCCTGAGGAAGACCAGTACGCCGCTGAGTTCAAACGCATTGAGTCTCTGGCAGAAGCGGCACGCGACGATGGCAAAGAAATCGTTGTGGTAATGGGCGTCGGCTTTGTAGGTGCGGTTATGGCGGCCATCATTGCCGATAGCGTTGATAAGAAAAGCGACAAGGCAGGCAAGCTCGTCATCGGCTGTCAACGTCCCAGCGTCCGCAGCTACTGGAAGATTCCGCTGCTTAATCGAGGCATATCACCTGTTAAGGCTGAAGACCCTGAGGTCGAGCCGATGATTGCCCGCTGCGTGCTCGAGAAAAAAACTCTCGTCGCCACCTACAACAGTGACTGCCTCAAGTTGGCTGACTGTGTGGTTGTAGATGTCCAGTGCGATTATACAAAAAACGACCTCGGCAATATGCGAACCGGTAAGGTGGAAATGGGCGCGCTGGAAGCGACAATAAAAACCATCGGCGAAAAAGTTCCGCCGAATTGTCTGACCCTGATTGAAACGACGGTGGCGCCGGGTACAACGGAGTTCGTTGCCTGGCCGATTATGAAAAAGACCTTTGCCGAGCGTGGTATAAAAACAGAACCGCTGCTGGCGCACAGTTTCGAGCGCGTTATGCCCGGCAGACAATATGTTTCGTCAATACGGGATTTCTGGCGGGTCTGCTCCGGCTGTAATGAGCAGGCAAGAGAACGTGTCGAGAAGTTCCTCAAAGAAGTGCTGAACACCGAAGAATTTCCGCTGACAGTTATGGACCGCCCCATCGAGTCGGAGACTACCAAAATCGTCGAGAATTCTTTCCGTGCCACTATATTAGCGTTTCTTGACGAGTGGAGTTTGTTCGCAGAGCGCAACGGCGTGGACCTTATTAAGGTCATCAAGGCCATCAAGGTCCGGCCTACGCACAACAATATCATATTTCCCGGCCCGGGCATCGGCGGATACTGCCTTCCAAAGGACGGCGGGCTCGGATACTGGGCATATAAGCATATCCTCGGATTCAATGACGATATATTCAGGATAACAACAGCGGCAATCGACATCAACGACACTCGCGGCCTGCATGTAGCGACACTGACAAGGGATGCCCTTCGAAATATGGGTCGGCAAGCAGCCGGTGCGACGGTGCTTCTATGCGGAGCAAGCTATCGACAGGATGTCGGTGACACCCGGTACAGCGGTTCAGAGATAGTCGTTCGAAAGCTGACTGAGATGGGGGCCGAGATGCGAGTGCACGACCCGTATCTCGAACACTGGTACGAGCTGGAGAAACAGGATGTCTATCCGGTGCCGGGGCACTCTCTGGCAAGGTTTTTCCGCAATCAGGACCATCTGGTTAATATCCGGATTCAGAGCGATCTTGCCGCTGCTCTCAAAGGCGCTCAGGCAATCATATTAGCTGTGCCGCATACACCTTACGTGGAACTTGACCCTGACAAAATAGTTAAGTGGGCCGGCAGGCCGCTGGCGGTGATTGATTGCTTCGGCATATTGGACGATGGGAGAATCCGTCGGTATTTCGAACTCGGCTGTGAAGTAAAAGCTTTAGGCCGGGGACATATCCAGCGAATAAAGGAAGAAGTGAGAAGAGCACAGGGAACAGAAGGCAGATAATAAAGGACAGAAGAACATGAAATGGCGACGATACAGAATATTTCTTCTTGTGTTTGTCGTTCTGGCAGGGACAGCTTTCTTATGGATGTGGTTTTCCCTCTCTGGGCCTATGCAGGAGGGCGTATGCAAACTGCGCCGTGCAAGATTTCCTTTGGAAAGAGCAGGATCCTTGTCGGTTCGATACCATCGAACAGCAGAGGCACAGCCCGAAATGATTAAAGACATACCAACTAACCTTTCGCACCAAGCACGGTTTTTTGCAATCGACTTGCCACAACGAGAACTTTCTGGTTGCATTGACCAGCGGGGTAAGGCCTTTGTTCTATATCTCGATACAAATGCTAATGGCCTGCTGAGCGACGAACAGCGCATTCAAGGAAACAGAAAAACTACACGGTTCGGACGCGAAAAGTGGAAATACTGGCGTTTTGGCCCAATTACATTGGGGGACAGTTCCAGCCCATCAAACAAAAACACACGGTTCTTTCTTCTGGCGGACTCGTTAGAGGTCATCCAGGTATATCCGGTTGACAGCCACATCGGCAAGATCCGAATCGGCGGTAAAGTTTACGAAGTACTCTTGATGGATTCCGACTACGATGGGCAATGCCGTACTATTTTCTCGGCTGAATGTGTTCAAGAGCGTTGGCCCGACTGCGATTCAATCGCCTTTGACTATGATGAGGATGGACAATTTGGGCATGTAGTCTTTCACTCGGTGGAGGAGATTCCACTGCCAAGGATGCTCAAAATCGGAGGGCAGTACTACGCTGTTGATCTGTCAGAGAATATGCGACGTCTTACGCTGGTCAAAACCGAGCCTGAATTCGGCACTGTGGCGTTTAGTACTCCGAATATCACGGTATGCCTCTTATCGGACGCCTTTTCCGGCTATATCAACACCAGCAACGGAGCTTATTCGTTACCAGCAGGACATTATTCGGCGTACTGTTTCAAGGCGCGAGTCAAAGTAGAAGATAACGATTGGGAGATGAATAGCTGGTATAATACCGGCCAACTGAAGTATTTTGAGATCAAGCCTGATCAAACAACCCGCCTGGAGTTTGGGCCGCCGCTTACAGCCAAGGTCGAAGTGTTGAAGCAGGCACGCGAGGTTTCGCTCAATCTAAAGCTTTATGGGTCCGGAGGCGAAATGTATCGTCCGAACATACAGAGAAACGGTAAAGTCGTGAAGGAACCTTCCTTTTCGATCGTGGACGAGAACGGTACAGTTCTGGAAACGGGCCGATTCAAGTACGGGTGAGGTGGTGTATGCCGGTACTCGTGGCGAGTGCCTGAATATTTTCATGGCCGGTTTCAGGTCCGACTGAACATGGATCTTGGGCCCTTGGACGTCAAGACCGAGCAACAGTGGCAAACTATTGAATAATGGGTCGAGTAACCACATGGAGCTTAAGAGCAAACGAATAGCTATTTTGTCGCCGGTGGCATGGCGAACACCTCCACGGGCCTATGGCGCCTGGGAGACCGTCGCCAGCAATATCACAGAGGGACTGGTGGCCCGCGGGTGGAAAAATGTAACACTTTTTGCCACGAAAGAATCTGTAACAGGTGCGAAACTTGAAGGCTGGATTGAAAGAGGCTATGAAGAAGATAAAACGCAAATTCCGCTGGTTTCCACGTGTCTGCATATTTCCAAGGTGATGGAGCGGGCGGATGAGTTTGACCTGATTCATAACAATTTCGATTATCTGCCGCTGACATACTTTCCATTTATAAAGACGCCAATGCTGACGACCATACACGGTTTTTCCGACCCGGATATACTACGGATTTATCACGAGCATAAAGACGCCTACTATGTTTCCATCAGTGATTCCGACAGAGACCCCGGATTGCCTTATCTTGCAACCGTTTATAACGGGATTGACCTTTCCAACCTTACCTTTAGAGAAACGCCGGGGGACAAGCTCGTGCATTATGGACGAATACACAACGATAAGGGGACACATCTGGCAATTGAGGTGGCGAAAAAATGCGGTATGGATTTGATAATAGCAGGCATAATTCAGGAACAGGGGTACTTCGATAATCTCATCAAGCCGCACATCAATAATTCTTCAATTCAATACATTGGCCCTGTTAATCCTGTGCAGAGGGATGCGCTGCTTAAAGAATCGTACGCGGTTATTCATCTTAATCTGATCCCCGAGCGGTTCGGTCTGGTGATGGCAGAATCCAATGCTGCCGGGGTGCCGGTAATCGCGATGGATTTAGGCTCCTGTCGGGAGGTCATTGCGGATAAACAGACCGGCTTTCTGGTTAATGATGTCGATGAAGCGGTGGAAGCCGTCGGAAAAATCGGGCGGATAGACCGCAAAAAGTGCCGGCAGCGGGTGGAAGAGAATTTCACTATCGATAAGATGGTAGAGGGCTATGAAAAAGTCTATGAGGAAATCTTCCGGCGGGAAGGAAAATATTGAAGTAGTGATAACCCCCGATTCAAGAATCAGGGGCTAAAAAAGTGTGATAACCCCCGATTCAAGAATCGGGAACTAAAAGCGTAACAACCCCCGATTCAAGAATCGGGGGCTAAAAAAAGAAAATACGAATGATTGGATATATGTTGACATGGACAACCTATGGGAGCTGGCTCCAGGGAGATAAAAGAGGCTGGGTCAAAAATGGA
>JABUBP010000381.1_pt1 | contig 12173 bp, 14 predicted proteins | sample 7240331 | NCBI WGS metagenome assembly JABUBP01 (sample SAMN07256347, study PRJNA390944) | subsurface metagenome | isolation source: Methane hydrate marine sediment | place: Pacific Ocean: Eastern North Pacific, ODP site 1244 | collected 2002 | reverse complement strand
CAAACAGTGCCGGCTGCTTTCTATTTCTTGTTTAAGGGGGTATAGTACCGCTCCCAGACCCTGCCCATGGTGAAGAGCGTTAGAGTGATTAACACATTGCGCGTTTTCTTATCTCCCTCTTCTTCTCCGAAATCCTTGATTATGGAATTGAATTGTTCCAGAAGCCAGCCTCGGTCCTCCTGCGCCGGCAGTTCAATATCCGCGACTCTTTCTAGGAACTCAATGGCCCTTTTATCATTTGATTTTTCTGCCTTTTCTAACAGTTGGTCGAGCTGCTGTTTTAGAGTATCGTCCATTTTCCTTCAACTCCTATATTTATTTTGGAGGCCTCTGCCGGACCCGAGGCTGTTAGAGGGGGTCAGATCAACCCCGGTTTGGTAGAGGCCTCCATTATAGGATGTAGGAAAGAACCCGAAAACGTGACACTAGCTTCAACGATATATACGTAAGAAAAAGATTGCTCCAGTGTTATGAGCTCCTTGGGAGCCCCTGAAGTCAAAAAAAAGGGCTTCCCCAAGCCCGAGCATCCGCGGACGCTACCCTGCAGGACCAGCGGCCAGCAACTCCCCAGGGGAGCAGAGAAAAAGGGCAAAAAAAAGGCCAGCCCTGAAAAATCAGAGCTGGCCTATGTGCCACGAGAGACACCCCCAGTCGAACGGGACGGGAGGTCTGCGCCTCGTGATTACTCTTTTATGACAGTCCAGACGACTATATCGACAATCCGCAAGGGACTTTTGACTTGCGGAACTTCCGTGACTGGATACAGCCTAAGGGGCTTGCTACTGCCCCTGCTAACCGCCTCGGAACGTGCCCAGCGTGCCCCCAGAGCCTCTTACAAAGGATGAGGGAAGAGCGGTGTTCCAGCCTGTCAGCTGCGCTGCGTTCTCTTGGTGATTGGGTAACCACCACAGCCAATGCCACGGACTAGATTGCCGAGCCGATTGACCGCCGATAACGTTGGCGCTCCACGACTATGCTCCACGTTGCCTTTATCGACCGCAAAAGTCGAGTATAAAGTTAGCTTATACTAGACCAAGTGAATTTAGGCTCACTATTCCCCGCATATTGACCGTCAAAGCGGTTAGCCCTCGGACTAAAGCCTTTTCCTGTCAAGTGAGTTTGCCACGTAGCACGATTAGCCGAGGCGTACGCCTCAATCGTGACAGTGTGCCTAGCTTCCAGCTATCGAGTTAGCTTGAAGCCTTGCGACCCCCAACCTGAGTCCAGCCCAAGATGGGCACAAGGTCGTTTTCCTCGACAGCCGTCCGCCAGACATGAGCTTCTATTATAGGATGTAGGAAAGAACCCGAAAACGTGACACTAGCTTCAACGATAAAAAAGACGGGAGTTTTAAAACTCCCGTCTATGTTTAAGCTAACCAGATAACTTGAAGCTATCTCATTTAATTATCTCTAGTATTTTGTTACCGTTAACTTGATTCCATCTGCTCAACTTTTTCCGCTCTGAAGGTGCTACCCTCTGATGGTTCAACCTCTTAAGGACTATATGTTTTATTTCTGGTGTTAGAAGCTCCCATATTCTTTTCTCATCTTCAGCGCTTTCAATACTTTTGGTGAAGTCTATTCCATCGGATATTGTTTCACCTAGTTCAATCTGACGTCCAGCCTCATCAGGAAAAGAATGTGAAAGACTTATGAAGCCACCATCTGGGTTTCTTTTAAGTGCCTTAAGATAGTGCCAAATATCTCTCCGCTTGCCTTTAACTGCGGTCATGGCCAAAGCATCATCATTTATTACTTTGTACTTTGTATGAGCACGGGTGAGTGCTTTGTGGGCTGCCAAGTAGAATTCTTGAAAGTAGTCTTCCCTTTCTTCTGGCCGTGACTTGCTAGCTATTATGTAAGCGGCCTTAAGAGATGACTGACATATACGGGGAAGGCGATTCATAAAGTCGGTGTAGTATTCTACCTTGCTAATGAATTCCTCTTCATTAGCAACAGGAAAGTGTTTGACCATAGTTATGGCAAGCTTCCGGTAAGTAACATTAAATCCCATTTTTACCCCCTCTAATAGATTTCAGAGATTTCTTACTTATCGGGTTAGCTTCATATTCAGTTTTTAAGGTGCTCTGGCTAGCTAGGCCAGCAATCCAATTTAGGATTGATAATTTTAGCTTTGTCTCCTTTCCTAGATAGTAACATATTACTATTCAATATGCCTAGTATAAGTATAAAGATAAGACATATAAATGTCAATAAATTTTTGGATTATTTTTTGATATCAATAAAATATTTTTGATATAAATATATAAAGGATATAAAAATAGCCTCCCTTATGAAGGGAGGCTTGATATTATTAACCTCAATTAGCCTGAAAAAGCCTCTATTGGCCGCTTTCAACCCATAGTGGCAAGAACGGGTGAACACTGAAAATCTGCTTATCAATGTAGAAGGGATCGTCGCTCAGGATTTCAGGGCGGGCATAGGCGCCAGCCATTGCCGCTCCCAGGATTCTAGCTCCCCAGCTCTTCCGCGACCAGCGCAGGAAGTAGCCGACAAAGGTAAGGGGTATGTCCGCCTTGGCGCAGGCAGTCGGCAGAAGGGTATCCAACGTGTGTCTGAAAGTGTGCCACCCATAGCCCTTGCGTTGGGGAAGCCCGGCTTTTTTGACTACCCGGTTGAAAGTGGCTGACAGCGCGGAAACATTGTGCTCCCTGGGATGATAAGCCTTAAAGTAAGGCATTAACTCCTCGGGAATGAGGTGGGTCCTCTTTTCACCTTTCTTGGCGGTGTCGACAAAGAGGGAATTGCCCCTTATTGACTTTGGCCCGATTCGGGCCAGCTCAATGCGCCTCGGGCCATAAACGCTGGCTGTTGCCAGGTAAAAGCATTCGTTATGGGTGTAGAGGTCACGCTTTCTAATTAGCTGGGCTACCTCACCCTGGGTGAAGGCTGGGGTAATGTATTCAACGGGTACCTCAGGTCTATCCCTGTTGGTGAATTTCCACTCCCATTCATTTGCTTCAAATAGTCTTTTCAGCACCTGGAAGGTCTTGGACAGAGTGCTCTCCTTCTGGCCCAGGGAACGCCTGTTGACAAAATACCGTCTTACATCCATGTCGTCCGGCGGCAGTTTACCATCCAACCAGGTTAAAAACAGGTTTGAGCTGGACAAATAAGAAGTTACCGTGCTTGGCGGCCGCGGGTTGGGACTGGTGAGAATGAGCTTGAGGTTTTCTAGGGCTTTTTCCTTTTCCATTTGACTTTACTCCCGCTTTGGGTGTATAGTAAATTTAACTATCGCATATAAGTATAATATAGGCGGGGTAGTTTGTCAAGGAGCCAGTGGCCAAACAAGGGGGGGGTGGCTAGAAGTGGTATAATTAAGGCATGGCAAAGAAGATGACGCCAGGGCAAGTGGCTAAGGAGCTCAACGATATAGTTTTCACCTTTAGTGGTAAGAGTATTGCGAGCTGGATTCAAGAGGCCTGGGAGAGATCTCAGAGGACGGCCATTGGCCAGGCAACCGCCGGTGTGGAAAGAGCAGCCCGGGCGGTTGACCCGTATGCAATTCTGGGGATTCCCAGTAGCGCCAGCCTGGAGGATGTCGAGAGGCGTTATAGGCAGCTCAGCAATGTTTATCATCCGGACAAAGAAGGTGGCTACGAGGGGGCGATGAAGCTCCTGAATAACGCCTATGAAGCAATAAAAAGGGGGAGGAAGTGACCAATGGCAGGTATTGTTAGGCTTAGCAAACAAGAGCTGAACGACCTGGTAGACAATATAAAAGCCAGTGGAGGGAACCCGGGGGAGCTTGGGGATCTCCTGAGTGAGATCGTCGAGGATGAGAGAATGCGGCGGCCAGTGAAACGAGAGAGAGCCCTGAGAATCCTGGTGGAGGAACCAACAACTGAGGAACGGCTTGAGGCAGAGGTGGGAGAGCTTTTCCCGGAGGGCGTCACGGGGGCGGTATTGGCTGAGTGCATAGAGATGGACGGGAAATACAGCCTGGAAGAGCTCAGAAATATGTGCCGGGAAGCTGGACTTAGCCCGAGTGGCCATAAGAAAGAGCTGGCAGCCAAACTGTTAGCGAAGGGGATAAGGTGATGGCAGAGCAAGTACTCGAGCAGAACCAATGGGAAGCACGACCAAATGAAGAGCTCAAAATCCCTGAAGTCTTAATCAGGCAACTTAAATATGAGATAGTAGTTTTTACACAGAAGAAGGAATTTACCTTTCGGTGCTCGAAGTATAAGCAAGTTCGGGGTGGTGCTTGGCGGTTTTCAAATGTTATTATAGACACATCGAAGCTGAATACAAAGGGCGATGTAGAACTGAAGCGGGTTACCTATCATCCGGAGATTGTCCTGGCTAATGTGCCATTCATGATTGTGCCGGCAATCGAAACCGAGACTGATTAAGCTCTTGGCCGCTCCGCCATCCACTGGTTCATTGCCCTGATCTTGGTTGCCCCTCTGAGCTTTGAGTCCTTGAAAGCCTCTTTACATTCTTTGGCTACCTGGGCAAACTTTTCCCTCTGAGGCTCAAGCCATGGTGTCGCTTCCCGGCCGATGGGTGTCTCTCGCAGAATGAGTTTAAGTTCTTTAGCCATTGTCTTAAAGCGGCAAAACGAAGGGGGGATTTCTCCCCCCTTCGTTGCTCACAGGTACTCAATTCTCTGTGAGGTGGTCATGCCTCTATCCTACTTCCTCAGTGCCGCTGATACACACGAGTTCATTGCGTGTACCCGGGCTGCACCGGCTTTGTCTGCGGTCTCTCGAGCGCAGGTAGCAGGGACACCACCCTTTTTGAACAGAAACTGGACTAGGTGGCGAGGGACTGAGCCCTTGGGGAAGCTACGGATCTTCAGGGAGAAGAGCCTTTTGCTCCAGGGTACCGCGGGATAGACAATAGCTTCGCCAGCTGCGGAGAGTGAAATACCAGCCAATGTCTTTCTCCTTTTAGAGTATTTCCCATTTATAGGGATACTTTCTCCGCCATCGACCTTGGCGGTGGGGCTACAGCCTGAAACAAGAAAAGGGGCTGAGCCCTCTCGAGTTGTCAGCCCCTTTTAATCTGCTTTAGCAGATGCTCTATTTTTACACAGAAGGTTCCTCTTTGTCAAGAGGTTGCCCGAGGACCTCCTCAACCTTTCCGACGTCCTCAGCTGTGACTACCTGCTCTTCTCGATCGAGTTCCTTCAGGAAGGGGCTATTTCTTCTCTCGAGGTAATCGGTGAGCTCAGTAACGGCTGCGACCATTTGTTCTTTTGCTTCGCCCTGGGCTTGTTCAGCGGTTCCAACCATGGCTTTTATCCAGTCGGCTGGCTCAGTGTTTTCGTCCTCGAGTTTCTCTGATATAACCTTGCAAGCATTCCCCGCTTCCTCAGGACGCTCGGCGCATATCTCGGCGATTCTTGCGGCAGCCACCGCCACGTGGCACTCTTCACACTCCTCAAAGAGCTCCCCATCGGTTTTCTCAGATGTTGGTTGAGTCTCTTTAGTCTCTTCTGATGGCTTCTCCGCAGATAGGTAATCTTCCACCCCCTCAAGGCTGGTATCATCGATGGGGAGAGTAATCGTGTCCTGGACCTTATCCCTTGCCTTTTCGATAGCCATTGAGCAAGCCTCCTTATTTTCTTTATTCGCAAGGCATGTCCGTGCTGCCTGCTCGACAAACTGATGGTGTCTCTCTAAGCCTTCTCTATCAGTGAGGAGGAGCGCCTTCTTCAGCTGACCCCCTTCCAGGGCTTTTACCGTATCTTCAATGCGCTTAGTTACGCCACCTTTCATCACTTGCCGCCGGTTTTAATATTCCTCTGGAAATAGGATTGTTGTTATCGATCTGTCAGCTTCGGTAATTATCCATATTTTCGGTAAGGGTAACTTCTCATAGGCTGAAAAGAGGCGGAGATACTTGCCCAAGGCGTATTCATTTTCCCTCTTGTCTGCTTCAGACAAGTCGCCCCAGTCTCCTCTGGCGTGACGGCCTAAGCTTTTCGTAACAAACAGGGCAAACTCGGTATTAGTAGCTACCAGGTCATTGACCCCTCTGGTAAATACTAACTGCCCCATCTCGAATTTGTCAGCACGGTCGAAATGTACCCGGGCAGGGTTGCTCTCCCTGGTGGTTTGGCTAAATGCCGGAATGTAGCACTTGAAGAAGGCCTCTGTGTCGTCCGGATGTTTTTCCTTGCATTTCCTGGCGGCCTCCCTGATTGCCATGGCTCTGGCGCACCTTCCATCCGAGACAATCTTTACCTCAGAGCACCAGTCCCTTTCCTCCCTATCCGAGAGGGTTCCGATAGCCCCTTTCGTTGTGCACATTCGGTTTTCCGGAATGTTTTGGGCTTCTGGGTCAATCAGGCAACAGGAGCACGGTTCCTTTCGTGTTTCTCTGCCGTAAAGCGGAATGGCTCCCTTGCCCATTGCTGAACCTATAATTATATCCCTGATTCCCACGTCCTCCATGGCTTTCTCTACCACGGCCTCCGCAATTCGGTTTACATCTTCCTGGGATACCTCTGCTACCATCTTAAGCCTCCTCAACAAGTTCTTCGGCTCTCTTCAGGACCCGTTCTTTATCTTCAGGGCTGAGCTTACCCACCTCATCGGCTATACTTTGAGCTTTTTCCGGACCCAGGTGTGCGAAACGTTGCTTGAACCACTCTCTGAACAATTTCTTATAGACCCTTTCGCTATCAGCGGCAGCCTGCCCGAGCTGTTCTATGTTTCTGAGGTTTTCAAGCCTATGCCTTAAACTGCGACTCTGGCTGAGTGCATCTTCGGCTATTTCTCTTTCCCAGGGAGGTGAATTTTGTATCTTCTCCTGTGTCAGGTCAGCCCTCTCCAGGGTATTTTGTTCTTCCAGGGATTTGGCGATTCTGTCCAGTATTTCGTTACTGGTTATGCCCTCTCCCTTAAATCTAAAAGCTTCATTAAGCAAGCCAGCACTGGTAGAAAAATGCCCAACGGCACAGGGGACGCAGGCTGTGGCGATATCTTCTTGCTGAGTGGCAGTTTCTCGCTCCTGGGTGATAGTGGGGGTCGCCTGTTGCTCTGGGGGGGCTTTATTTTGGGCTACAGGGCTTGGTAGACCGGTCGCAAACCCCTCCAGCGCCTTGGCATTATCCCGCGGGGGGAATAAGACCCTCTCGATGGGGATACGATTAATAAGGGACCCGATTAACGGCCACAAGTTCAATTTTCTACCCCTCTTTCTCTATTTATCGTAGAACTCCGACTACGTTTTGTCAACAAGAGAGAGGGGTTGACAGATGGTTGGCAGAGACCTAAAATTGTTGGCAGAAGGAGGTGTGAGATGGCGACAAGGGAAAAAATCCTCGAAATTTTGGTTAGCGAGAGTGGCCCAGTCAATCAGGCGATGATGTCTGAAAAGCTGGGTGAACGAATCAGCAGCTTCAGCACCCAACTGGGCAGAATGGTGGACCAGGGCTTAGTTGAGAAGAACGAGCAGAAGGAGTTTAGCATTACTGAAGAGGGGCGTGCCTTTGCTTTAAGGGAGGCAGAAGTAAGACAAGCAGCTGGTGTGGGTGGTACGGATGAGACTTTGCCGCCAACCGAGGAATCGCTCAAGACTACCGAATATCAGACCTTCATTGAGCTGGGAAAGATAACCGGGGTGGCCCCACTGGCTCTCATCGGCCAGACTGCCAACCATATCTGGCGTGGCGGCGACTTCCGTGACCTGGCCTGGGTGTGGAAGGGTTTGACGGAGATGGGGATAAGGCCAGACCTTGCCCAGAGGTGGTTTCACTCCTGGCGCTCCTACCTTCACCAGGCTATTCCTCCGGGGTTGGCATCTAAAACAGGGGCAGGTGTGGAAGAAGAAACCATAGCTGGTAAAGAGGAGACCGCCGCTGGCAAAGGTAAGAGAGACTACATCCTCAGCGGCAACGATACTCCACTTTATGTTGGCGAGGGTCTAGGTGACCTGGACTATGATGATGCGGTTAGATTGTCAACAGTCAGGGCGGCAGCCCTAGCTCGCGGCGGGAATCAACCAGCTCCAGGAGGGCAGCCGGCAACTCCCGGCACCATGGCCGAGGACATGGCCAAGGTTTTCAATGCCGTCAAGGAATTTATCGGGCCGCAGACGAAGGGAAAGTCCTACATCGTCAAGCCTGGGGAAGAAGGCTATATGGTGGAGGAGGTTGAAGAGGGAAAACCAACACTGATCGCCACACCGGGCAGTGGCAACACCAATCCTTCGCCCAGCTTCCTGATTGACAGTCAAGGAAATGTCGAAGAGATAGCTCCTGGGCACCCCGTGGTTATTAAGCAGGCAGCCCCACCATCCTCACCTGGCAAAACATACCTCGTCAGGCAAACACCTGAAGGTATGGTTACGGAGGAGTTTGATGTTGGCAAGCCAATCATAATAAATGCACCTGCGCCTTCACCTGGCTCTAATCTGCCACCTATGCTCCCATTCCCGGTCATTGGCAACGATGGGCAGCCGGTCTACGATAAGGACGGCAAACCCGTCTACGCCAACGTAGAACCGATGATGAAGTGGATGGGGTTTCAGGGTGAGCAACGGAGGGCCGACGAACGCAATCAAGCCATAATAGCTACGGCCAAGACATTTAGAGAAAATGTTGGCGATTTGGTAGCGGGCATGAAGGCGGCGGTAGAAGAGAAAAAGAGGGGTGCTAAAGCTTCGGCAGCAGAGCAGCCACAACTATACGAGTGTGCCGACTGCCATACCAAATTTAGTCCACCTACGGGATGGACAGGGGAGCCAGTTAAATGCCCTAGTTGTGGGAGAGCCTACACTCGAGAGGAGCTGCTGGGGACATGAGCTTTATGGCACGCACAGCCAAGCATTTCATGGTAATCAGAGCAGCCCGCCTCTTTCGGCAGGAATTAGAAAAGGCAGGACTGGATAACCTCAAAATTCTGGCTGAGGCCGGCATCAGCATCGTGGGCACCTATCTTGATAGCTGCTCACCCCAGGAGAAAGAACAAATTCAGCGCGACCTCGGCACTCTGCTGCAGATGGGCGTTACCCCCGACATGGTATTTGAAGAACTTACTAGACAAATGCCCGAGCTGGCCCCCATAATTGAGAAAAAAGAGGGCTATAAGAAAACGGAGGTGGAGAAACTTCTCTCGTTTCTTAAAGAGTAAGACTTGCACTGCCAGATAAATTAGGGTAGCATTTAATCGAAAAGGGGCTGACATGTCAGCCTTTTTGTTGTTTAAGGAGGGCCAAGTGGCCGGGACATACACTGAAATCGTGGAGATCGTGGCACCCAGCAGCGCCAGGGCCGGCGATTGGGTGAATGTTACCATCAAGGTCAAGAACATCTGGACTGCTACCGTCGGGGTATGGACGCTTGGCCTTTACAACTCCGTAGAGCGGCTTATTGATTTTGAGGACTGGATCCCCGCTGGCTCAACTCACGAATACATGGGTGCATTTAAGATGCCGGACATGGGTGTGACCATTCACGCCTACACTTACTATCTGGCTGAGGATGGCTACCACTTCGATGATGAAGCGGAAAAGCGTGTCAGCCTGGCTGCTCCTCCTGAGGTCTACGCCGGGACGATAATTGGAATAGAACTCGAGCATGATGGGATTCAAGAAGGTCTTCCAGTTTATAACATCCCCCAGGGTCAAACAGCCCGGGTCCACGTCTGGGGGCGCAACGACATGGCCACCACCCAGCGTTTGGGAATCCACTGGCTAGTCTATGATCCCGACGGCATAGTGGTGGAGGATTATGAAGATTGGTCACTTCTAAGTTACCGGCAGGGCACAGACCATGAGTTCAAAGGTGGATACTTTAGCCTGGCTAAACCGGGAACCTACACCATAAGTATAGCCCTGTCTATGAACCCTGCTGACCCCGAGATTGTCGATTCTTATTATGGCAACCTGTGTACCGTGGAAGAAGCAGTGCCTTCGTCGGCGTTCCGTGGCTTCGATGTAACCGAGTATATTACAGTATAAGGAGGCTAAAAATGAATGGTTTGAAAATCAACAGCATCGAGTTGCTACTACAAGGCATTGGCGTAGCCGCCTTGCCCGGAGAAAAGCTTACCGTGATGCTCGGCGATATAGTTAGAGTGCACCTTGGCGTTGAGTATCAGGGCATAGCCATCGATGGGGAGATTCATGTTAGCTATGGCAGACAGAATATGTGGTTTAACGAGGATGGCAATAAGCAAAGCGATGTACCAGTTCACTTCGATCAATCTATGGATTGGGTCCCCTATGAAATTACCTGTGACATTTCTATAGGCGGCGCCACAGGAACTGGCTACGACTTGTATGCCAAGATAATGGGAGTGCCTGGTCCTGATATTTTTAGCCCGACCCTGTTGAACGTTCTTGACGTTCTCGGGGCTCCTGAATTTCAGGGCTTTGAAATAACCAGCTACGAGAAGATATAAGTCTCGCTAGGAGAACATCCGATGCAAATTACTGGCATTGAAGTCATCAGGCATAATCCCGGGGTGGCTGCCATTGGGGTTCCTGTCGGCGAGAAGCTTTCTGTCTCGGTTGGGGACACCGTCAGGGTGCACATGACCGTGGATTACCGCGGGTTAGCTGTAGATGGCGCTATCTGGACGGCTATAGGCTGGCAGACAGGAGTGATAATACCAGAGTTTATTGAAGTTTTTAACAGCCGCACCCCGGTCCACTTCGATGAAAGTATAGAATTTGTCACCTATCCAATAGACTGCGATGTGGAAATCACGGACATCTTCGGCTATCTCATTGAGTTCGGCCTCTACGGCAATGTCCTGGACATGTACGCCAAGATAATGGAGGTACCCGGCCCCGACATCTTTACCGATATCTACATGGGCGCCATTGAGGTGATGGAGGTTAAGCCTCCGCCAGTCTACGAACTCATGCAGGAGACCATTTACCCGTTCAGCTATGTTTACGATGGCGATGTCGAGGTTTCCACCTTTACCTTCAAGAGCGACCCCTTCACCCCGGCTGCCTGGTTGGCGCAGAAGTTCGCCAAGGCGGCTGCCGATGAGGTCGAAAAAGAAGGGGGCCGGCTTCTTGAGATAAGAGTCTATGTGGACAAGACCCCTCTGCTCTGGACCAACTGGAAAATCGAGGTTATCGGTACCCCCCTGGGAGCCACTGCCGGGATAGGTGTGGCCATTCCTATCTGGGCAGCCATCCTGATTGCTGCCCTGGCAATAATCGGAGTCATAGTTACAGTAACCTGGGCTATCAAGACGATTACCGAGGCCTTCACGCACAAGCCAATCTCTGAGGAAATCAAGAAGGCCATGTCACGGGAAGCTCTAATCACACTGATCGGCGACTTTGAGTTAAAGCTGGAACAGGAGCTAACACCCCCTGAGGCCCTTGAGGGAATGTCAGATCAGGAGCTGCGGGATTATTGCGACCAGCTGGCTGAGGAAATAGCGCCACCGCCAACCCCGTGGGCGGTGCTAGCTGCAGTTGGTGCCTTGGTTGTTCTGGGGGGTGGAGCTGCTCTGGCATTCACGATGGCGAAACCTGAGAAGTGAAAACGAGCCACCAGCTAAAGCAGAGCTTGGAGGACATTTAATGGCTGCAATATCTATTGGCGACAGCGTCTGTGACAAATACACCGGGAGTTGTGGGCGAGTGCTGTCAATCATCAATAATGAAGTCACGCTTGAACCAACCATCATAAAAAGGGGAGCACGCGGGGAATACCTGGAAGTGACAGAAACCCCTATCAGAGCTAAGATAGCCAATTTAGATCCTGACCATATTAGAAGATATGAGAAGCTAGGAGGCAATCCAACGACTAAAGAAGAGCTTGAGATAATCAAGGGAATCCTGCCTGTGCTAGGAATTAGCACTGTTGTAGTTGTCGCTATCGCCGTTCTGGGGCGGGTTTTTACAGAGCGGAGGGTCTACGCCCAGGATGGCCAATACCTGGTTTCAGTCCGCTACCCTGGCCAATTACACGACCTTAGAGAATTTGTCCAGCCAGATAACCCGGATGTCCTGGCTGTCTACTTTCAAAACGGCCCTGACTACTGGTCGCTTTTCGATTTCGTGTGCCGGAATATAAATTACAGGAGGGATGTCGGGGAATTTTTCCAATGGCCAAGTGAGACACTGAAAGGTAACGGCGATTGTGAGGATACCAGCATTTTGCTCACATCTTTGATAAGGGCAGGTGGAACTCCTAACTGCTATGTGGTGCTGGGGAACCTGGAA
>JABUBP010000380.1_pt1 | contig 12177 bp, 24 predicted proteins | sample 7240331 | NCBI WGS metagenome assembly JABUBP01 (sample SAMN07256347, study PRJNA390944) | subsurface metagenome | isolation source: Methane hydrate marine sediment | place: Pacific Ocean: Eastern North Pacific, ODP site 1244 | collected 2002 | reverse complement strand
GAAGATCCTCGTTGAACTCCTGCTCGACATTCGAACCAGTCTAAACCAACTTATAGAAAATTTGAGGAAAAATGATCGATGATAGGTATATCAGAAACTTTTCGGAAAGGAAGGATATGAGCCCCGATAAACACTGCAAGTTGTGTAAAAAGCGTTTACCATTGCACACTGTGCATTTTTCAAATGAGAAAGCGGTCTCACTTGGCTACTGTAGTTTCATCTGTATGCTTGGAGCCTTGAAAGATAAAGCTTATACTCTGTTGAGTGATAAAAACAGAGAAAATCGCCAATAAAAAAAGGCGGCGAATAAAAAAAACGACGTCCCTTCAAACAAGCTTATAATTACAGCTTTCTATGTTGAGGTTTGGCACCGTTCCTCAGCCGTCGCCTTAAAAAAAGGAGATTTAAATGAAAATAAAAAAACGCTCCCTCCTAAATGGTATCCCATCATTACTCGCCTTTTGCAGACATTTTTAAGGTGTAAGCCGGGAAGTTTTAGCGTTTTCTTCCCGCCGCCTTTCCCACGATAAGCTTGGTTTAAACCAAGTATCTTTTCCACCATTTTTTCAAAAAAAAAGACTTGACAACGATTTATGAGATAATGTAAGGTTTCGTTCGATGAGGTTAAAAAATGGATAAAAAATATTATTCTATCAAGGATGTCGCTGATCTTATGGGTGTCTCCAGAGTAACTGTTCATTATTGGCTTCGTAAGGGTCGTCTCAAAGGATTCAGGGCCAGCGGTCCGCGTGGTCATTTAAGATTTAGGCTCGAGGATATTGAAGACATGAGAGTGAGTGGTAGCAGTGAAAATAAAAAGGCCGGCAGCTGAGAGTCCAACGCGACCGGCCAACAATAAGAAGGACCCAAATCATAGAGCAAAGGCCGGGGGCTTGTCAAGGTGATGGAATTTTCTGATTGCGTGAACTGCGAACAATCACGGCTTCTTTGGTGGAAAACTGAGCCTGAACATTTCATCGGCAAGAATGTCAGGTCGCTCACTATAAAGCAGCATAGGATATATCTTGAGATGCTTAATATGCTTGGTCAGGATTTCGATTGCTGGAATCCAGGCGCACTCAGAATTGGCCAAAAATATTTTAATAAATGTTTGTGCACCAAACATAGAGGAACGAAAATAAGAGCCTTTGCAGTATTCAAGCAAGCAGAACTCTTTTTCCTTTGGCGCGAACTTGGTGATGTAATTTTCTATTCTCCCTACTTTGAGAGGGTCACAGAAAAAATAGCCGAAGACAGAATAAAGAGAAGGAAAGATCCCGCCGGCTCAAAACCTGAAAATGCTGGAGATCTACTCGCTCGCTGCAAACTGCTCGCACCCGGATTGCGTTAAAAGTTGGATGATGATTATAGAAAAAACGTACCACGGATACACCAAAAACGTACCATTGGTGCACCAAAAACGTACCATAGAAGTACGTTTTTTAAGCTCAAACGTACATCAAAGGTACGATTTTTTAACACCGCTCTTGAGTAAAACAACAATTCGATGTACCAACATCGCCCATCTAACTCTTACTCTCTCACTGTATTACCTAAGATATAAGGGAGATGTAAGAAGGAGAAGGTTTTGACTTTGACTGCTTTTAATACAGATAGAGAGTTAAGATTTGCAGGTCGGCGCAACAATTTTTTAGAAAGGATGATGATGCAAATGCGCCATCATAACAAATGATGCAAATGCGCCAGTGGTTAAACCATGAATGAAACGCCACTGGATAGGATAATCAAAAGGACAGGCAAAGCCATGAGAGTGCCGGAGGAGATAACCCTGCCCAAGAAGAAAAAGAAGAAAAGGGCCGAACCGCCCAAATACGATCTAAGCGAGAAAGCATTTGCCCGGCAGATCGATGAACTCCTGGGCATAAAGAAAAAAAGGAAAAGTGACAAATTGTCACATATGCCATGAGTAAAGCATGACATTGCAATGACTTAACCTCGGGAACCGACTTCTCCAGGTTAACTGAATCATGAGTAAAGAAAGATTAAGTAAGCTGCAGAAATGGACCCTGATATTTCTCTGGGAACATATTGATTTCAAGACAACAGTGCAAGTAATGAAAAGTTATGCGCGCAAAATTGAAGGACCTTTTAAGCCAGAGACTAAGAGAAACGCCATTGATGTCAGCTTCTCAAGATCATTAAGAAGCCTTTATTTTAAGCGATTGATAGAAGCAAGCACAGAAGATGGGCGCGAACCTTCAGGACGTATTTTTGGCCGTAAAGAGAATTTTGCTGATGAAGGAAGTATCAAGTGGCTTTTCTTAACTGATGAAGGAGAGATTAAAGCAAAGGAATTGCTTAATGTTAAGAATCCAGAACTTAACAATAAGAAAGATGAACCATGAGCAAGGCAAACACACTATTTAGGTATGCCCTGAGGACGTGCCTTCGATAATCCATCATCGACCAAACGCAAGAGGAAGAGAGCGAGGAAGAGGAGGGGTGAGGCAAATGCACCGCCCCCCCCCCCCCCGACACTATAAAAAAGGAGGCGAAGAAATGAAGGTAGCATTCGAAGCCATCATCAAGGAGATAAAAAACAAGAGCCTGGTCAGCGGCGACAAGGCGACAAGAGTAGTGCTAGAGTTCGATTCCAACAACGCACTCGATATCCTTAACAGCCTGAACGAATTACACAGAGCAGACTCCCTCGTTGCCGTTGTCATTATGGATAGGCCTTCGAGATGACCGATAATGAACGCCTGCCTGAGTGTGAGAGAAGCCCCCCTGGACTCGGTCAAAGGCTTGAAAAAAGACCCGACGCAGGGATTGTATATCCCTCGGACATTGCATCTTCTTCCCATATAAACAGGAAAGTCTCTGGGTCAGGTGTCCAAAATAGTGACCTTTCATTCTCGATTTGCTATGGAGAAAATAGCCTCTACCCCATATGAAAGGTAAACAGGCCATAAACAGGCTGAAAAAGCGGTGCAAGAAGTTGAGAACGGCAATAAAACAGGCCATAATGGAACGGCGGAAATGGCCGTTGACGGCTAAATATAACAAAAAGTGAGGTATACAATGACTAAGAGCAAAGAGAAAAAACAGGTGAAGCGAGATGAAAAAGGGCAGTTTGCTAAAGGCACAAAGATGAAAGCGGGTCCTGGCCGTCCTAAGAAGATTAAAAGCACTGGTCGACCATTCGAAGACTTAATCCTGGCATACGAACAACTAGGAGGCATTACAGAACTTGTCCGCTGGGCTAATCAGAACAACGCCAACAAGATGGAATTCTATCGACTGCTGATGCGCACGATTCCAAAGGAGGTTATTGAAAAACTGCTGATGAGAGATCATGTGAAGGAGGACTGGCCGAGGATTGAATATGTGAGTATTAATTTAGAGCGACAGCGTTTGAGGATCCAGCAGCTGGAGGAGTTCATAAGAAAGCAGGGTGCGGTCGTCCCGGAACCTGCGGAGATAAGGCAATCTGGTGCTGATACAGGCGAGAATGGCGAGTTATAAGTGGTGGAGCACGGGGACATTCGTTAGAGAGGCCCTAGGGGCTTTATATGGACTTTAAGAAAATAGGCAGTTTCGGCACCAAAGGGGCTATGATAGACGTCAAAGCCGGCGTTGTGGGCGTCCAGCCGGTCATCAGCTTGACGCGAGGTGAAAGCGGAGAGCGTGTTCTATTGATGAATCCGCGGGCTTGCAAAAATCTAATCTGGCTTTTGAAGGAAGCTCTTCTGGAGCTACGCAGGATGGGCGTTGAGTGAATCTAAAAAAACTTTACTTTTTGACATTCATGTGTTATCTTCCCATACAGAGGCTAATTCACAATGGAAACAAATCTTGACACTTTGGAAGCCCGGACTATAGGTAACCTCAGGAATGTAATTGAGGATTTGGAGATAAGTCCTCACATCGTAGAGGCGTTCACAGGAATAAACTATCGCAGAATTTACCGCTGGCTGGGACAGGAGACGGCTTTTTTCAAGCTGGACATGAAGGAAATAAAAGTTGTTTTATCGTTCTGTGAAAATGTTGAACACATAAGGTCGGACTGGTCGGACATAGTGCTTTGCTGGGATGGCCGATACCATAAGGCAACGAGGCTGGCCCTTTATCGCAGGCCATATCTGCGTGTGCTGAGATCCAAAGCAGACTACGAGTCGAAGATCAAAACGCTGACGAAAATGACCGTACTGGAATGGGCAAAAAAGGCGAGGAAATAATGAAGATAATATCTATAAACAAAGGCGATCACACATTGACGGGAATCGTCTATTGCGCGAATGGCCAGGAAGATAGCCAGGGCGATTTTATCGCAAAAGAAGATTGCCATATTCTTTACGAGGCAATGGAGGCATTTAACAAACGATGGGAAGCTGGAGAGCGGGCTTTATTCAATTTGAACCACAATGATGAGCAGATTCTAAAAGGCGCCGAACTCATGGATAGCTACATAACAGATAAAGAGGAGACGAGAAAAACAGAAGACGGCGAGGTGAACATCCCGGAATGCAGCTGGGTTATAAAACTGGGACTTTCAAAGGAGGCATTCGACCTGGTCTCCGGAGCCACGGGGCTATCGATGCAAGGCCGCGGCGAAGGTATGGAGGCGTAAACATGGGACATAGACTAAAAAAAATAAGAGTGGATAAGATTGCAATCCTCACCGAGGCAAATCCTGCGACCGGCATCCCGCTCGTCATCCTGAAATCGAATGAAGACATTGAGGAGCTTCTGCGAGAATACGAAGATGCATTCGGCGAGGCCTTGACGCTGCAGGATATAGAGAAAGCTGCTCTCACGAAGGAAGCCGCAAAAGACATACTGCGTCTTCTTGGCAGATATGATGAAGATATTCCTACTGATATTTCTGTTGCCTGGAAAAAATTAAGCCGTTTGCTTATTAAATTTGTGGGCTATGGCTACCCGAAAAAAAAGGACGAGGAAGAGGAGCTTGAAAAGTTTGATAAGGAAGATCCTTGGAAGAGATTCCCATTAGCGGTCCCCCAGCATTTAATAAAAAAAAGCGAGGGAGAGATCGAAGACGAGCCTTTGTTGGACGAGCCTCTAATCGATGATCCAGTAGAGCGACGGCTTGAGCGTATAGAGAAAAAGCTGGACGGAAAAGGCTCGCCCATGGACGCATGGCCGTCATTGGACAGCATTCTCCCCGTGGTAACTTCAGGTAACGACGGGGCTGTTATAAAATCGGAACTGGGGCCCGAAGTAAAACTGGATCCAAACAAAAAAGAGATCCCGCACTCCAGTCAAATCCGCGATGATGAGGGTTCCATCCACATGGAAAAGGCTGAGGAAGATGATGAATTTGAATGGACATTCCCGCTTCAGGGGATCGACTTCTGATGGATAGGCTTGATAATCTCATTCATGGCCATGAGCCGCGGCCCGATCCGAGCGCAGCGCAGCGCAGACGAATGGCAACGGATAGCAAACGCCGGCAGGATAGCCAGCGGGCCCGAAGGGAACGCCAGCGGTTGGCCGCAATGGAATCCATAGAAAAAAAACAAGGATATTGAACATGTCTTCTTTTTCTTCTGTGATAAGAAGGATCCTCCATCCTTCGATGAAGAACTTTTTTGAGGCGGGGCGGCTGGAGAGGCTGCCCCTTCCTCCACTTTGAGAGGTGAAATATGGCGACACAAGCAGACCTGGCAGCCCGGTCCCGCTTTGAGTTTGATTCGCTGCCCGCAATAGATAAGCAGATGTTTCGATGGCAGCAAAGGCGATTCGATCCGCAGCTCAAGGAGAATGCACAAAAAATTATTGATTCCATTTTTCCGCAACCATTCGACATCAAGGAACTTGAAAAGAAGTATCAGATTTATTTAGGATACCTTGCCGGCGCAGCTCAACAAATAGGCTACAAAGAACTGATTATCGCCGGTAAATCTACCTATGAATACGAGTTCAAACCATCGGAAGAAAAACAGATTAATATGCTGAAAAAACAGAATCTTGAATTGAAAGCCAGAATTGTAAAGCTGGAGAGAAAGATAAAATAAAGGAGACTTGACATGAATTTTCCAAAAATTATGGATACTCTTCATCTTTTGAGAGTATATAAAACCCAAAAATCATGGACAGACGCCCAGCTGGCAGCGAGCATGACGGCGTTTGGCTGGGACTGGAATGAGTCATATCTTACGTCTTTGTTTGCCGGCCGTTTGAAGCTGGATGAAAACAAAAAAGAATATATCAAATTATATTTGCTGAATTCCTACCGGCAAGAATCAATATCGTGAAGTCCAATTGCCGAGCAGTCGATAAATACATCTATCGGCTGCAATGGTCTTTTCACATAGGGTAGTTCCGCAGACTATATCCTAATCGGCCCGATGAGGCCGACAGCAGGGGATCGGAAGTAAGCAGCCGGTCCCCTTTTTTTTTACCCCATCTAAAAATCACCCTTGACAAATCCTTGCTTTAGCATTATATTATCTACATGAGAAAAAAAAGCGATAGACTTATTTTGCTGCTGAAAACCACCATGAAAGAGAAGGATCTCAGCGCAGCCACTATGGCCCGGCTGATCGGCTGCAATCAAACCCAGGTCGGACGCTGGATCAAAGGCCAGGCAAAGCCCACACAGACCTACAGGACATTGATCCTCAAGGGATTGAAAAGAGCTAAAAGCCTGTGAAAACTGCCATGCTATAGCACTAGGAAGGCCGAGATGTGCGCTCTATGGCGCTCTCAGAGCCTTGTTTTTCAGGGGAGGTGAAAATGGCTAAAGAAAGACTGAGTAAACTTCAAAAATGGATCCTCATCAAAGCCTATGAGAAAGGCAAACGGCAGCTCGGTTTTTTCAGTTCCTATACTCGATGTTTTCTATCCAGGCGCGAGGTCTATGAGGAATATTTTAATCTGAGAACGAATCCTGCACAGAGGCGAAGGCAAGAGGGATGGAGTCAAGTTGGAACAGAGGCCGCTGTCGCATTATCTCGCAGTGCAAAAAGCCTCAAACGGAAAGGTCTTGTTGATCTTAGCCGCTATAGATCTGGTTATGGAATATCGGGCAAAAATCATATAGCACTCACGTATAAAGGTGAGGAAAAAGCCGAATCCTTAATGTTTATGACTCAAGTTATAAACAATAAGAAAGAGGCAAAAAAGTGATTCAAGATCTATTTTTGATCTTCACTTTCATTATTTGCCTCATCGCTCTTCTGCAGGAGTTCACGAGGGAGGCAAGAAATGACAAGTTTTGAGGAAATCAGACAGCTAATAAATACGGAGTTAAAAAAAAGAAGCTCAAGGCCGTCCAACGAGGGACAGCTGGCAGACGCTTTGAAAATCTCAAGGCCTTGGTTTAGCAGAATGATGAATGAGCGAAAGCTAAAGATCATGCAGCTGCTAAAGATCGCTGAAATATTAGAGATAGAGCCTGCCGCACTGCTACCGGGAACACATAACCCGGATTCCGAAGCTTCATTATCGCTGGAGGAACATCTTTGGTTTTTTTTCAAAGGAAAAGTCGATAAATATATCGATGAAAAACTTATAAAAATAAATATGGAGGTAAAAAATGAGAGAAAAAAAGAAAGGCCCGATCGCCGGGAAGCAAATCGAGCCAAAACGAAAAGATCAATTGCACTCTAAGATACGTGAAATTAAAAGTCAAGAATCTTTATTGTTGTTCCTTTTCGCAGAATGGCGGAAGAACATTATGACAGAGCGGGAGCTCGATTCGATTTGGAATTTTATGGAGTTCTTAAAGACTGCTGGCTATCATATCATAAGCGGGAAAAAAGTCTTCTCCATTCCATTCGGCAAGATAGTCGAGATGAGTGATTAAAGGGAGGATAAAAAATGAGCTTAGATGGCAGAAGCATTTGTCCTTTTTGTTTAAAAAAATTCAAGCATATAGAGTCTTATCATCCGCCCAGTTGTGGAGCTTTTAAGTGTCAAAAAGAATTAGCTAGTGAGAACTTTAGCAAGGTGGCACAAAAAAGAGCGTCCCTACCAAGAATACCTGGTTTTCCGTAATTAGCCAGTCTTCTTCAAGGCCGGTTCTGACGCTCTTCCGGCCTCGCCACCTTCTTGAAAGGAGGTAAAAGCTAATGAAAAAAAGAGCCAAAATGGCAGGTGAACAAATCTTAAAAGAAATAAGAATTATTGAAAAAATTAATCAGCAATGGAAGGACGGAACGATAATGGAATTTCAATTCTCAAAAACACTCGATCGGCTCTTAGCGAACATCAAGAAATATGGCAACTAAAAAGGCGGCGAATAAAAAAAATGATGTCCCATCAAAAAAGCTTATAATTACACCAATGAGGTTTGGCACCGTTCCTCACTCGCCGCCTGAAAAAATCAACCAAGGAGGTGATAAAAATGGCAACAATAAAGGAGCTTAGGAAAGAGTTAGTAGAATTAAGGAAATTTCTTGTCGGTCAAAAAGCAGGGCTGGCAAGAAGCAAACCCGATGGCGATGGAAGCTGGCTTAAATACGCCATAGAAAGCTCGGACAAGGTAAGAGGGAAAGTCAGTAAGGTCATTGAAATGCTTGATGTTATAATAGGTTAAGATCAAAAATTTAAAATAAGGAGATTTAAATGAAAATAAAAAAACGCTCCTACCTACAATGGTTCCCATCCATTACCCCCCTTTTGCTGACAATTAAGGTATAAGCCCTGAAGTTTTAGCGTTTTCTTCAGGCCGCCTTTTCTATTAAATAACTTGCTAATTAGCAAGTTGGATAAATTCATCGGCAAACAAAACCCTTGACAACAAAGAATAAAGAAATGTAGAATTTTGTTGAAAGAGGTAAAAAATGGATAAGAAATATTATTCTATCAAAGATGTCGCTGCCTTAATGGGCGTATCAAGAGCGACCGTGCATTATTGGCTTCGTAAGGGTCGTCTCAAAGGATTCAGGGCCAGCGGTCCGCGCGGCCATTTAAGATTCAGAGCTGAGGATATTGAAGACATGAGAGTGAGTGGTAGCAGTGAAAGAAAAAAGGCCGGCAGCTAAGAGTCCAGCGCGACCGGCCAATAATAAGAAGGACTCAAAGCATAGTGCAAAGGTCGGGGGGCTGTCAACTTGAAAGGATACGCGCCAGTGCCGAAAATTATCCTCGACTATCCAAATGATTCAAAAAAACCTGTCTCAAAAAGGCAGGCTCTCACGGAACTTTATTTGAAAGTCACCTACGATGAGCAAATGAGCAAAGCCGGGCGGTTGGTGCGTGGACAGCTGTTCGTCACGCTGAAAGGACTTGCTAAGGAATGGTGCTGGAGCAAAAACAAAGTCCGACATTTCCTCGCAGAACTTGAACGGAAATCAGGAGAACCCTGGGCAATCGAACAGGAAATTATTACTCCAAGCACAGTGGATCCAATGGCAAAACCGCGCATAATCGGGAGGATAATTACGTTCAAATACTACAATGAATACTGCGGAGAACTCCCGAAATGAAAAGGACCCCCCTTTTCCCCCTGTTGCGCGGTCAAAAAAGGACCCCACGCGGACCCCCCAAAAGGACCCCCCCTCTGCCCCTGTTGCAAAAGAAAAAAAGGACCCCCCAAAAGGGACGGTTACTAACAAGTATAAAACCCTTCACATACAAAGATGATAGGAACTAAGGGGAGGAGGTTTTGACTTTGACGTTCTTAGATTTTAATAGAGATAAGATAGGGAAGATTTTTAAGCGGCCCGAAAAATGACCGACACGCCACTGACGCCACTGGATAGAATAATAAAGAGAACGTCTAAGGCCATGAGGGTGCCAGAAGAGATCATCCTACCAAAGAAAAAGAAAGAAAGAGCAAAAGCGCCTAAATACGATCTAAGCGAGAAAGCATTTGCTGAACAGATAGATGAGATCCTCAAAGGAAAGAAAGACAATGAATAAACAAATACAAAGGCTGCCGATCTTCAAAGAGCCATCAACACTGGAGGAGGCCGCCTTCTCTATAAATCAGTTGGGCAAGAATATGGCCGAACACGCCTTCCTCATAGGCGGGATTCTGTGCTGGGTGAAATCAAAGCTCCCACATGGGGAGTTCATGGCATGGATGGAGGAGAATGTCTGGTTTAGGAAAAGCGCTGCCGAGAATTTCATGCGGTTTACAACTAAGTGCATAGAAGCCGGACTCCTTCTTGAGGAGCCGCATTATCTCTATGTCAAAATCCCAAAATTTGGGAATATCGAAAGCCCGGACTTACCGCAGGGAAAGTTTAATGTCATCTACGCAGACCCACCCTGGCAGTATTCAAACACCGGATTCCGCGAATCGCCGGCCTGGCATTATCCCACTATGAGTATCGAGGACATCTGCGCCCTACCCGTCCAAAGCCTTGTGGAGGAAAAGGCCATCCTCTTCCTGTGGACAACAAGCGCCTTCCTGCGCGAGGGACTGGCAGTGTGTGAGGCATGGGGCTTTGACTACAAGACAACGTTCGTCTGGATAAAAAACAGGGGGCCACGTTGCGGCTGGTACACAAGAAGCAAACACGAGCTAATGTTCGTGGCCACACGCGGTGAAGGCATGTACCCCGTAATACGACCCGACTCCTACTTCGAGGCTAAGGTTAGAGGCTACACCCAGAAGCCCGACCTCGTTTACAGCCTCATTGAAAGCATGTACCCAGGCCCCTACATTGAGCTTTTTGCTACACAGGAGAAACAGGGATGGAATAACTGGGGATACAAATGCGTAACCCCTCAAGAGAAGGGTAAATAGGCCGATATACGAACGCCTGTTCGAGTGACAGGGAAGCCCCCCTCAAGTCGGAGGAGAGCCGGGAGTTAGGCTTTGGCTGTGTCGGATATATGACATTATGTCAACTAGCCAACAGGGGTGGGGCGAGAGATTATTTTTATCCCATATTATTTACTCCGTAGCGGGATAAAAGCTTCATAAATGGACCATTAAAGGAGTTCGGGGGGCCAAAAACAACTAAAATAGGGTTATAATGGGACAGTGAAAAATGAAGAATCATTGTAAGTTTACTAAAAAGCACATTTAGAGAGGTGATGACATGACTGAAAAAAAGGTAAAAAGGGACGGGAGAGGCCGATGGGCCAAAGGAAAGAAGGGCGGACCTGGTCGACCAAAGAAGCATAGGGGCACAGGTAAGCCGTTTCATGATTTTCTACAAGCGTTTGAAGCACTTGGCGGGCTTGAGGGCTTGATTGTATGGGCGAGGCAGAATAATTCAAACCGCTCTCAATTCTATTCTTTGCTGATGCGCACAGTTCCACAAAAAGTAATTGAACAACTCTTAATGCCTCAACATCAAGATGAAAGTCCTCTGCGGATCGAATACGTTAGCGTTGATTTAGAGCGACAGCGTTTGAGGATCCAGCAGCTGGAGGAGTTCATAAGAAAGCAGGGTGCGGTCGTCCCGGAACCTGCGGAAATTCGCCAGTCTGGGGCTGATACAGGCGAGGACGGCAAGTAATGGGTATTAGGACAAGGGTATAGGGCTATTTCTTTGTTAGAGGGCTTATATGCATTTTAAGGAAATAGGCACAATAGGTAACGGGGCGATAGTCGTCAAGGCCGGATACGTGGGGACGAGGCGGGTCATCACGCTGACCAGGGCTAAGGACGGAGAGCATGTCCTGTCCATGAGCTCGCGGGCAGCCAGGAACCTGATCCACCTTTTGAGGGAGGCGCTTCTGGAACTGCGCAGGATGGGGGTCGAATAAACTCTTGACATATAACATTCCCTGGCGTATATTCCTTAGCGGAGTGTAACAATGAGTGAACAAGAAAAAAGACAGGTAGCTGCCAGGGCCATTGCCGTGCTGGTTGAAATGGGGATTGAAATCTCGACGATCGCGGCAATGCTCGGCTGTTCGCGGCAAGAAATATATCGCTGGCTGGGCGGGTTTTTTCTCCCGTGCGAGCGCATATGCGGGCCTATTGATGAGCTGTTGAAACGCGCCGGTGAGATAAGGGGGAATTGGGCGGATATTGTTACTGCTTGGAACGGCCGGCACCACCGGGCAACGCTGATAACGCTGTATAAAAAACCGGCTCGAAGGATTCTGGATTCGGGCATCTCGCTTGAAGAGAAGATTGAAAAGCTGACGACCTGGACCTTGAACGAGTGGGCAAAAAAGGCGGTGAAGCAATGAAGATAATATCTATAAACAAAGGCGATCACACATTGACGGGAATCGTCTATTGCGCGAATGGCCAGGAAGATAGCCAGGGCGATTTTATCG
>JABUBP010000379.1_pt1 | contig 12189 bp, 20 predicted proteins | sample 7240331 | NCBI WGS metagenome assembly JABUBP01 (sample SAMN07256347, study PRJNA390944) | subsurface metagenome | isolation source: Methane hydrate marine sediment | place: Pacific Ocean: Eastern North Pacific, ODP site 1244 | collected 2002 | reverse complement strand
TTAGCCATTATTACGATTCATTAGTTAATAATTGAAAATTATGGCACTCACTTTAAGTAAAGCTAAACTTTTTTAGTCCATTTGACAAGAAAAATGGGCTGCGGGGCTGAACCGTGTCAGTCTTGACGATTGGAAGAAAAATATGATCGACAAAGGCATTGGAAGAGTTGCCAGCGGCATTGATGGTGCTGCGGACAAAGTCGAATCATTTGCTGCTGAACTTCTGCCTCACATTGACAGGGGTCAGACTGAGATTGAAAGACTCCCGGATGTTTCTCTGGAGGATAACATTAATCGTATGACGAGCTTTATCCGTCACATGGCTAAGTTCAAGAGAAAGTAAACAACCATTTAAAACGAATTAAGCTATGAAATACAGATTAAATACCTTTTATGCGAGGACGAACCATGATAGTGAAACCACTATTGTGATCGATCTGAACATGAAGGATATTGTTTCGAATATTGTCATAGGCCTTGAAACGGTGAATGCGACCGATGATATAATTGAGCATGCTATGGCAATTATAAAAAAGATCGAACTGATCGACGGAAGTGACGTTCTTTATTCGCTTGATGGTTATCAGGCTGAAGCTCTGGATTGGTATAACCGGGGCGGTAAATTCCGTGCAAACTGGAATTGGTGTCTGATCGGGATGAATGTAAGCCGGTTTATCGGGGTTAATTTCGGACGGTGGCTTTGGGATAAGGAATATGCTTTTGATCCCAATCGTTTTACAAATCCACAGTTAAGGATCACTGTTGATCCTGATGCCGGGGTAAATACTCCGAGCAGTGTGTATATAACTTGTTGGGCAAATATGTTTGAAAGCTCACCGGTCGGATTAAAAGGATTTTTGATGTCAAAAGAGATCAAGGAATATGCTGTAACTGCTGATGCTCACGAATACACTGATTTGCCTCTGGATTATCCTTACAGGGCGTTGTATTTTCAACCTTTCGTTCGTGGAACGGAAAGTCACCAGTGTATTAAAAACCTTAAGATCAGCGAAGACCAGGACAAGAGAATACCCTACAATCATGGTATTACCGACATAATCAATACCATTGCTGCAGAGTACGGACGAGTTGAGGAAAGTTATATTATGCCTGCTACTGCAGCAGGAGTATATTTGTATATAACACCTACTACTCACGTTACGGCTGTCGGGGTTGGTTGGGGAGACCCAGCAGTTGCGACTGGTGTAGCCTGTTACAATGGAGACGGGGGAAGACTGGATGTTGACAGTGTGACTGTTAATGCAAATATACAGGTGCATGTGAAAGGTGATATTCCTCATGCGGTTTTTGAGATTCCTTTCGGTCTGAAAAATGAACCTGAAGATTGGTACGATGTACGGGGACTGGGTACTCTGAGACTTGATATCGAGGGAGGCGCCACTGCAACCGGTCATATATTCCTGCAACAGGCAAGAAATTACTAAGGTGATGAAATACACCTGGATCCGTGCCACAACGGCACAGGTAATAAGCACAACGCCAGCGTGTGTAGGCGCGGTGCTACTTACTCCCAAAGCGGGCAAGCAGGGATATGTGACTCTTTATGATGGTGAAAGCGTGGGTGATCCGAGAATATTAACAGTGCGCAGCGGATCGGGACAAACAAAAGTGATCAATTTTCAGCCTTTCCTTGTAACTCAGAGGGGTTTGTACGCTTCGACCTTGCATGACGTTGAGGACCTGGTTATTCAGCTGGCCTGGGAGCACGAATAATCAAATGATTTACCTGGCAACCATACCGATCCCGGAGAAAAGACCAGAAACAAATCCGATCAAAAGAATCCTTGAGATCAATAAAGGTCTTATCTGGCGAATTGAGGCTGAGTATCCAGCAGGATGTTGCGGATTGGTACACCTGCAGATTTTTGACGGGTCTTACCAGCTTTTTCCGGCAACTCCCGGTGAGTCACTACGGGGCGATGCTGTTACAGTTAGCTACGATGACCTTTATTTGAAAACAGCTGCACCCTTTGAACTTACCCTTAAAGCATGGAACGAGGATGAGACATACCCTCACACTATTCAGGTGCGAATAGGGATGGCAACTTCCGAGGCTTTTATGAGCCGTTACATGCCTTCGATCAGCTGGGAGAAATTTCAGGGCACAATTGAAGCAGCTGCTGTTGAGCAGGAGAAAGTAAAGCAGGAGCAGCTTGAAAAAATAAAACAGATACCCGGGGAGGAGTAATCCAGCAAGTAATTAGTAATTAATAATTAATAATTAATAATTTAAATGGCGAGCGGGAGACCTGATTATTTTGGACGTACATCAAATGTTACGGCTGTTCTGGGGACGGATCAGGAGCCCTGGGGTTTTTCAAAGGAAGCTGAAATTGACCCGGGTCCCATAACTACTGTTTATGATGAACTTGTTCCTGCAGGACAGAAAATAAGTATCACCTATTTTGGTGTCAGCTGTTCTAAGCTAGGTATCAACCTGTTTAACATGCTTCTTGGCGGGGTGACCGTACTGAAAGGGTACTTTGAGATTCAGCGGGATATATTACTGGGAGGTACTACGGGTTATATTGTCAAAGCAGGAGAACAGATCAAGATCGTAATTGTAAATAATTACGACAAATCGAGCACATTCCATTTTACGATGGTAGGTTTTGTTCAATACATTTAACTAACGCTTATGCCAGGAGCTTATTTATACGGATGGTGTGATGATCCTGCAGGATGGGTCAAATGCCTTGTTACTGAAACAGGCAAGCTGATTATTGATCCCACAGAGATTTTTGAAGATGACCCTACAGATAATGAACACGGCAAAGCGCCTACATCGAATTGGGCACATGACCATGAGGAGTTGACAACTGCACACCACGCAAAATATACCGATGCTGAGGCCGTGTCAAGTTTTGGCAACAGGGCCGTAACATTAACAGCCGGGGTTTATAAGGATTATGATCTGTCAAATGTCAGTGTGGTATATCTTGATGCTACTGAAGGTCTTGTTCAGTGCCGGGGCTTTGCCGGGGGAACGGATGGGAAAGTAGTTTTTTTAATAAAGTCGGTAGCTACAGGTTATGCTACGGTTTACCATCAACGGGCAGGAACACCTGCAGGTAATCAAATCAGAACATCCAATTTATATGATATGGATTTTGTGACTGGGTGTTATGGTGCTGCTATATTAATTTATAAGGATGATCATTGGTATCTTAATAATTTTATTTACAATTATTGGTCTCGTTTATTTGATAATACACCCCTTGACGGAGTTACAAGGAAAGGAATCACAAGCAACTGGGCTTTTGATCACTATGCAGATATGACAAAGCATGTCACCGGGGGTGACTCGCATGATCACGACGAGGGTGACGGCGGGGAGATAGATCATGTTGACCTGGGAAATATAGGAACTAAATCGCACGCTGATATTGATACTCATATCGACTTTTCAAGGATTCATATCGACTCTACTTCCGAAGCTCTTTCAAATCCCCCGACGAAAGCTGAGTTGTCCAAGGTGTGTGTGGTACAGTGGAAGTTATATCTGATAAGAGATACCGAGGTTGGCACAATATATTTATGTTGTTGGGGATCCGGTACTGACATGTGGTATAATATAATGTCAATAGCGATATAATGAAACGACTTGTTATACTTTTGCAGATATTTTGTGTATTGGTTGTGCTTGCAGGGATAATTATTGAAATAATTTACGGGGCACACCTAGGGTTTATATTAATTACCCTGGGTTCATTGTCTTTTGCAATTGCTGAAAAGCTAAACCGATACTACGATAATAAACAATTTAATACTAATCATAACAGAAAGGAGTAAAACAATGAAAAAAGGACTTTGGTTACTGATCAAAATTGCTTATGCACAGCTGTTAAGACCTGTGCTGTTCAAAGCAATCGACAATCCCGACGTAGAATGGGATGATTTTGTAATGGACCGTATGGACGCTTTGTTTGACTATAAACCGGATTGATATGGCCAAGACAAACGAAGACAAGCCGCTTGCTGAGCTGACAGCGGAGACTAAGAAAAACATCGATGAGATGAAGGCGGAGCTTGAAAGGGCTGACGGTGATCTGGATGCGCTTGAGGAGCTGGGCCTGGACGTGTCACGGCTCAGGGAAAGGGTGGCCTGGGGCAAACATGCCCGTGATGTTATTCTGAAACGCCTTACATGAGCGAAAGTCAGACCAGGCAGCGGGTCGAAAATCTTAAAAGCCCGGTTAGTAGTTTTCAATCATTGGTCGGAGCAAGGATTGATATGCTTACTCGTGACATTGAAGCGCAATGTGAGCATTTCAAATCAGAGACGGATATACGGATAGTTATGCAGGAGACAGAAATTATCCGTCTTGCAAGTGTTCTTACCCTGAGTGCTTACTACCATATCAACCGGGCTTATTTTCATGCCAGCTCCGGCCTTATTGCTATTGTGGTAGCAATAGTTGAAATTGTAGTTTGGGCATACACATCTATAAAATGGCTTGTCAATACAAGAGTGGCTCAAATATTAATAGGTATTCACAGGATTCTTTATACTATCTGGGGCGACTATAAAAAAGAGGTTGACAAACACCTGAAAAATGTCAGTGACTATGCACAAAGCATAGGTATGGGAGTTGACGGGCTGATTAATCTTTTCAGTGCTGCCCAGGGAGCTGTCGGGCTTTATGCTGGTATAAGGGGTAAGGATTACGAGGGATTTCGGGGTGATCTTTATGAGAGTTTTAATAAAAACACTGCACGTGTTAAGTATTACCTTCAGCTTCTGGCGGAGGATCCTTCAGCATTTTTTACAAAGTTTTTCCTGGATGAGCAAGGCCATCAATATAATGAGGCTAAAGAGTGGTGGGGAAATACACTTGATACAATCGAAGCAGCAGTGGACATGGTAGACAAAGCTGCTGAGCAGATAGCAAGCATAGGCGAAGAGCTGCTAAAGTTTGAAGCTTCGTTGCCCGATCTTATAAGAGAACATATACCTTCATGGATCACTCACGGTCTTAGGGATATGAATGACTATATATATTATAATGTAAAGCCCGCTCTTGCAAAAGTTGACAATAAACTCTCAGAAGTTAACGCAGTACTCGATTCATACCGGGACAATGCTGCTGACCTGGTCGATAAGCTTGCGCATCCAGGGGAGGTTTTGCTGGGAGTTGACGATCTGCCCGACTATGCCAGAGACGCACAGCTCGCGATGATCGACGACGTTACCTCACGGGAGTTTGAAACGGCGGCCACAGCGGAGCGCCTTGCCATGTCGGGAGACCTGGAGGACTTTGATATTATCAACGCTGCTCTTACGGCTCCCACTCCTGAGCCCGTATTTTTAAGTATAGAGGCCTCTGCTCGTCACGAGGCCACGGGTATTGTTTTAGAACCTCATGAAACATGGTTTGTAGGCGATTACTAATACTCAATTAATAATTAATAATTAATAATTAATAATTTATCAGGTATGGGACAAAAGGACGCGTCAGACAAGAACAATGAAAATATGCTTTTTAAGATTGCCTCTAACGTAGCTACGGGGTTTCATGCACAAGGCCCCGCTATAGTTAAAATGGTTCTTGATGAAGGCACAAAACAGATGCCCGAGGAGACAGAAGAGGGTTGGAATGCCTGGTGCAATAAGATGGTTTCGGAGAAATGGATCGATTCAGATACAGCTGTTATGTTAAAAGCTCTTTCAAGATGGTCTAAAGCTGAAAGGGCTGTCATAAAACCCCTTCTCAAAATTTCCCTGTTCTTTGGGCGCTATCAAAAGATGCTGGCAATTTCTTCACTGGATGCTCAGTATAGCTTTATGCAGCTTGCAACCCCGCACCCGGCTCCGGTTGACAACCTGGTACGTAGTATGATCATCGACCCTGCCCGGAGCACTGAAAACAGGGGGGAGCTTAAAAAGCACGGGTTTAATGATCTGCAAATCGATAATATTATTTTATCATACTATCGTACAGTTGATGAAGGAACGGTAAGAACGTGTTTTTTGCGTGGCGTTATAACGGAAGAAACCATGTACGAACGTATGCGCGAGCTGGGATATACCGATACCAGGATTAAAGAGATTATTCAGACATGGGTAGTATTGCCTGGCCCCGGGGATCTGTTCGAAATGGTTGCAAAAGAGGCTTTTGAACCTGATATTTATACAAAACTGGGGCTCGCTGAAGAGTTTCCCACAGATCAGGTCGAATGGTTAGAAAAACAAGGTATATCACAGGAATGGGCAATGAAATACTGGATAGCTCACTGGGCGCAACCATCGATAGGACAAGGCTTTGAAATGCTGCACCGGGGAGTTATCGATATGCCTACCCTTGATCTGTTATTCCGCGCTGTTGAAATACCCTCGTTCTGGAGGGACAAGCTCACAAAAATAGCTTACCAGCCTTATACACGTGTCGACGTCCGACGTATGCACGATCTGGGTGTTATCGGTGCAGAAGCTCTGATCCAGGCTTACCTCGATATTGGCTATGATCCTGATCGAGCGCTGAACATGGCAAACTTTACCATTCTCTACAATGCGTCCCATGAGAAGGAGCTTACCCGGGGAGCAATCCTTGAAAGTTATCGTGAGGGTCTTATTACCCGCGCTGATGCTACTCAGTTATTGATCGAACAGGAATACAGTCAAGATCTCGCAGACTATTATCTCACCCTCGAGGATTACAAACGTGACAAAGAGGTGCAGGATCTTCAGTTCGATAATATCAAAGAGCAATATTTGTTAGGCCTGATCAGTAAGATCCAGGCAAAAGACTCACTGAACAAGCTGGGATTGCTGGGAAGTAAAATTGATTCACTAATGGAGGCCTGGGAGCTGCAGAAATATAAATACCAGCGTCTGCCTTCAAAAGCTGACTGTGACCGGTTTTTAATAAAAGGCATAATAAACGAAGGCGAATACGGACAAATACTTACCCAGCACGGATTTGCATGGCGCTCTATACAAATGTACCTCGAGGATATGGCGGGTGATGTTGCCTCTGCAGGGCGCGCACCATCAAGAGCTGACCTTGACACCTGGTACAAGAAGAAAATTATTGATGAAGCCGGTTATCGCAATGAAATGAAGAACCTGGGATATGCTGATCATTATATTGATAATTACCTAAAGGAATTTTAACATGAAGTCAGTACTGGAACATTTGCGCAGCCTTTCTGCCAAGCACCGCGGAAGAGTGGACAAAGCTCTTAGCATAGCTGAAAAGATAAAGCTCAATGCTGAGGCTGCTAAAAAAGCTACTCAGGAAGCGGAAAGTGAAACGGAGTGACATGACCCTCGGGATGTACAACTCCCTTGTCGTAATTAAGATTGATCCTGCGCCGGACAGGTAGCCGGTGATAACCTGTGATAATCTCCTGGCGAAGGTGGTAAGTCATTTTAGGCCAGGATAAAAATTCATATACCCCGGGGCTGACCTCAATAGCGTTGCGGGGTATACCTTTGATATGGCAATTATCTTCAGTTACATAATACTTGTTCCCCCCGATAAAAAGGTTTTTAGAGCGTGACTCAACTTTAAGAGCGCCCAGCTCATATTGATCTATTGGCCATTTTACCAGGTCAAGATCATCGGAGCGTAATTTGATCGAATCCGTATCACAATACAATACTTTATCTGTCCCTATCTCAGAAATAAGACTCCAAAGCAGCAAGCGCGCATTTTCTGTGATATGGGCCACAACAGCAACAAAACTGTTACGCCCCTCCACTTCGCCGCTGCGTACTATAAGCTGGTTCATCAGCCAGGTTTTTATTATACGCTCCCTTGTTACCATGTCATATATTTCTTCCCGGTAATAATTATGCCCTGTATAAGCAGGACTGCGCTCTTCAGTCTGATATTTTTGCCCCCACTTACCAGAAAGGCTGTTCTCCATATATTTGCAGAGTAAATCCATTATAGCATTATCAGAACGCTTATACTTTGTTCTTAGCTTATGAAAATAATTCACATACTCACTGAAAAGATCAGCATGACGATAAATTGCTGCAGCATGGATCTTTTTAACCCAGCCTTTAGCTATAGCGAGCTTAAGACCTTCACTGCAAAGATAAGCGTCAAAATGGCCTGTAGGGAAAACTATCTTTTTTTTATAACGCACAGCAAAAGCAGGCTCCGGCGTATTCAAATCGACATGTGCTACAACACAGAAATTTTTTAATACCCGCTGCAGGCGTTCTACCGACGGATTTTCAATGTACTCCGATAGTTTGCAAGGGTAAGAGTAGTGTTTCATTACATAAGGATACATAGAATTGATATCAAGGGTAACAAAATCCTTACCACCGATATTTCCCAGTCGATAACACTCTGTCCGGCCTCCCATGTATGCAGCGCGTTCCAGTGATATGGCGTTTTCTTCCCTGTGTATCATTATACGCTCTTTCAAAAAACGGAAACGGTAAGCATTGAAAGCCTGTGACGCCTTTGAAAATGAAAACTTAGCCAGACTGTGACGTTTAATAAAGTCAACATAGTATTTCATTGCTCTGATAATTATCTCTACGTCGCGGTGGCAGTAAGTTTTTAACTCCTCGTCTGTGGTTTTTTCAAAGTCAATATCCAGTTTCTCAAGTCCAAGTACTTCGCCAATACTCTGTAAGCTCTGATCGAACCAGTTTGTTGTAGAAAGGACAATAAAGTATTTTTTGTCCCTGGTACATTTCAGAATAAAGGTTTTTGCACGGTCATAAAGAAATGCAAGCTCCCAGCCCTGAGATGTGAAATAGTCAAAAAATCCCGACACCTGCAGGTCAAAATATATGTTGTGGCCCACACAAACCAACTTACCCATTTTGCGGGCAGTAATGTCCAGATAAGAGTTAAAAGAGGTGGGATCATCAAAGAACGTCCATGTGTGGCGCTTTGAAGAGGAGCTTTGTTTGCGTTGCCAGAGACATGTCCAGCCCAGGCGAAAGGTATGTATTTCAACTTTACCGGATCTTCTTTGTTGAGTTTCCGTATCCAGGAATAACCAGTTTGCGGGTATCTTTTCAGAAGTTATTTTCCTGAGACGGTTCTCATTGATTTCAGGTGTTTTAACTACAGCCACAATAATTAATAGTTAACAATTAATAATTAATAATTTTTAATTAATAATTTTTAATATCCCCAACCGGTATTATGTTCAACAGCTGTTACAGAGAATCCCATATATTCCTCGCCAACCTGGGCATAGCCTTCTTCAAAACTCTCTTGGTAATCATCAACCCAGGCACCCTTATTTTTAAGATCATTGGTATAAAAAGACTTTGTTTCGTCGTAATAGTCCTCAGTCTCTGTGTCATAATATGAATATGTACCATATACACGGTATTTTCTATCGATCCCCAGGTCTTTGTCTACCATCAGTCCCGCTGAAACAACTTCGTTGCTCTTAAGACTTTCAACCCAGTACTGGTTTTTAAAGCGTTCACCCGCGACCCGTATATCCTCGAGCATGTCTGTGCGCCGGTATGATCCGCCTTGATCGCGGGCAAGATTAATAATACTATTCGCACTCATGCCCGTAGGAGCCATCCTTTCTATGATAGCCCTGCCTATCGCTCGTTCAATTCCCATGATTTAGTTATTTAAGGTTAAGGTATTTTTATCAGATTTTCCGCTCTTGTCGCTATGGGCAAAGAAGGATTATACCCGTTTGCCTTGAATATTGCTGCAACATCATATCTAACAAATACGTAAAAATCATTTATTGAAGATACAACACCGGTTTCACAATCTTCATGATTAGGATCACCCTCAGCATGTGGCGGAATATATTTTACCCTGTCTCCTTTTTTAAAGTCAGTTACTTGCATATCCGTATATAATTAATAATTAATAATTAATAATTAATAATTAATAAAAAGAGCCCCCGAACAGTCCAACCTTCTTATTTTCTGTCCAGGGACTCCGACGAACCTAGCAAGGCCCCTAAGCGTTTCAATCAGCGGTGTAGATTTTAAAGACCTTCGGTAAATTTGTCGGTTACCTGGATAAGCATTTCAAGACCGGCAACGATCTCAGGCAGGTTATCGTTGATATAATCACTGCGACCTTCTGCCAGGGCTGCCAGCTGTATCAAGTGAACCTGTGCATGATATAGATCTGCATAAGCACTTGTACCCTGAAACTTTAGCTTATTTCTTGTCGACCGCTGTGCCACCTTCAGGTTTTACGGGTTGTTCAGCTCCAGGCTCGCCGGAAGGTGCTAACTCAAGCACGTTAAACTTATTTACGCGGCGCCCCCCTGTAAGATCCTCCTGTCCCAGAAATTCAATCGCGTAAACATTGAACTTGACAAGGATCTCAGACACTTCCTGATCAGTACTTTTACCCAAGGCAAATTTAATCAGACCTTCATCGGTCTCAAATAGATACTGGTTATAAGAACCGTCACTCATTTTACTCTGAACAGGGTTAGCTGAAATATACTTTCCAACTATTACCTGTCCTTTTTGATCCCATTCCTTGTACTTTGCAGTACGTTGTTTGGCCGTGCCGTCTTTTTTTGCACAGTTGTACATAGATTTGTAATCAGTCATCGTATCCTCCTATTTTGATTGTTAATACTTGCGTCTTGGCCCGAATAAAAAATAAAGAAGCCCTAACGCGATTGCTCCAATAAAAAAGAAACATATCAATATTAAAATAATTTCTCCTGTTCCTGGTGTTCCTATAAGTATCATTGTAACCTCCTATTTTAAATAGTTCTTATCAATATCTGTAAGCCTTGAATACTTCGTCGTCACAAGGAACACATTTCCTGATATTAATTTCAGTAACGACCTTATCACCGTGAGCCTTGATCCAGTCTATATTATGAAAAGACCAGGAACAATAAATACACCAGTCATTTGCATATCCTTTTATGGCAAGCCAGTGCAACTCTCCGCCGGTCGGGCTCATAAACAAACCCTTAGGAGAATTTGGCAGTACCCCGCCGGCAAATACTGTCCCGGGTTTGATTTGCTTAAATTCTTTAATGTTCATCTGTATCTGTTGTATTTGGTTTGTAGTAAAAAGGCATAGTATTAGGAATAGTATCTTTCCGGTGCTTAACTGAATAATCCAGATCATAGTAAATCGTTCCGATCATCCGGGCACAACCTGAGCACCATATCATTAATGTGATCATCAAAATTAACGCGGCCATTGCTTTTATTTTATCTATCTTCCTCATTCTTATTCTTTATGGAAGTCAATTATTACCTGATCCAGGTATGCTGCAAAGTCACTGATAATCTTAATATCATCCTTCGTTATATAATCCAGCACGGCGTCCGCAATATCCAGGGACAGCATAATTTGCCGGTATTGATCCCGGGGCAATAATTTAAGCTCTTTCCACTTTGCCGAGTTTTCCTTAGAAAGGCCTTTCGCTAATTCTCTCATAATAGTTGCTGATTAAATTATTAATTATTAATTATTAATTATTAATTACCCAGCGGTCTCTAAGCAAATACGTACAAATAGCATTTTTTCAACCGGTGATTGTACCTTATATAGGCATACAAACCCATTTCTTCAGCCAGTCTTATGTAGTTTGTATGCATGAATGCCTGATTGTAACTATCATCACTGTAAATTATTACTTTTCCTTCCTGCTCCAGGACCATTTTGATATATGGATAACTGTTCGACTGGCGAACTACTTCGATAAATAAATCAATTTTCTTCATGGTGTTGCGGATTAAATGTTAATTACTTGACGGTCTCTAAGCAAATACGTGCAGCTGGCATTTATCCAGTTCAGGTTCGTACTTTACATAGGTAAGCAAACCTAGTGCATGAGCCAGTATTATATAATTTGTATGCACAAATTGCTGACTCAATGAATTAATACTATAAATCAACACTTTTCTTTCCTCGTCCCGGGTCATTTTGATATGTTTATAATGGTATGACCGACGGACTGCTTCAGTGAATAATTCAATTTTCTTCATGATATTGTGGATTAAATGTTAATTTGTCTATGATCTTACAAAAGGATTGAACGCATACAAAGGTTTCTTTCCGGCGTGTCCCAGGTATTCCTCACAAGCTGCAGTGATCCCTTCAGTATTCATATATGCAAACATCATAAACCAGTAAGGGATATGCACTTCAACAGCTATCTTGGAATACCCCTCCTTGTCCGTAACATATTTTTTTGCATATCCTTTATTCGGATGTACCGGATTCTTCTCTA
>JABUBP010000378.1_pt1 | contig 12191 bp, 7 predicted proteins | sample 7240331 | NCBI WGS metagenome assembly JABUBP01 (sample SAMN07256347, study PRJNA390944) | subsurface metagenome | isolation source: Methane hydrate marine sediment | place: Pacific Ocean: Eastern North Pacific, ODP site 1244 | collected 2002 | reverse complement strand
CCTCATCTCAGACCTTACTATTAGAGGGATCTCCGCTGCCACGCGAATGAAGGAGCTCATCGGTGAGCTGAGAACCCATGTGGATAGGATCGCCCTGGTGGTCAATCGGGTGAGCGATGGCCTCCCCCCTGAGATCGGACAGGCGATAGAAGAGGCAGGACTTGAGCTGATTGCGGTGCTCCCTGAGGATCCGGGCATGATGGGGCTGGAGGTAAAGGGAACGCCATTAACCGGGCTGCCCACTGAGTCCCCGCTTCGCAAGGGGGTCTTGGAGCTCGCGGGGAAGCTCGGCTTAGCATAAAAGGAGGAGAACTATGTTCATTGGGATCGGGGAGCGCATACAGATAATCAACAAGAATGTGAGGGCCGCCATCGAGGGGCGGGACAAGGCCTTCATTCAGGACCTGGCAAAGAAACAGGTGGATTGTGGCGCAAAAATGCTCGACCTCAACATCGGCCCCCAGAAGAAGTCCGGCCCTGAGGTTATGGACTGGCTGGTGAACACCGTTCAGGAGGTGGTCGATGTACCCCTATCCCTGGATACCACCAATGCCGAGGCCATTGAAACCGGTCTTAAGGCATGTAAGCAGAAGGCGATCATCAATAGCACCAGTGCCGATCCGGCGCGCATGGGCGTGTTGTTCCCCCTCGCCGCGAAGTACGATGTCAATATCATCACGCTTACCCTGCGTGCCACCGGCCTGCCGGTGAGCGCCGATGCCCGGGTGGGCATCCTGGTCGAGGACCTGCTCCCAGCAGCCGAGGAGGCCGGCGTAAATCCGCAGAATATCTACGTTGACCCCCTGGCCATGACGGTGAACGGTACCCAGGAGCATGCCCCTGAGGTAGTAAGTGCAACCCTTGTCACCAAACAGATGATGGATCCCCCCCTGCACATGACCTGCGGGCTCTCCAATGTATCCAATGGCGCCCCTGAGGCTGTCAGGCCGGTGCTTAATCTCGTCTACCTGACAATGCTCATGGGGGCTGGGATGGATTCGATGATCCTCGATCCCTTTGACAAGAATCTGATGGAGACGATCACTCTGCTGGAGAACCGCGATGAATCCACTGCACTAAGCAAGGTCTACCTCGCCCTCTACGATGCCTGTGCTGCAGGTGAGGAATTCGACCCCTCAATTATCGACATGAATGACCCAGAGCAGGCTGCCGTTGCCAAGACCGTCAGGGTCCTGCAGAACAAGGTAATCTACGCCCACAACTATTTGAATCTATAAAGAGCGGCCGAACTCTCGCTCTAGTTGTGAGGATGTAAAGCGGATTATTGTGGGTCTGCCATGGGGACAGGTATGGGGCGACTCCGCTTGCTCCAGCTCGCGCACCAGTTGGTGCATTTCCTCCTGGCTTAATACCTGACCGGCTCTCACTGCGCTGTGGCAGGCAAGCGAAAGGGCGATCCTTTCCTCTCTTTTTCCCCTCTCCCCTTCCTCACCGAGGGAATCCAGTATCTCAATCACAGCCTGAGCGATATTCCCTTCACGGAGTAAAGCGGGTACGGTGCGCAGCAGGTAGGTTCGCGGACCGAAGGGCTCTATGGTGAAGCCGTAGGATTCGAGGACCTCTCCACTCACCCTCAGCATCTCCTCCTGGCGTGGCGTAACCTCGATGGTCAAAGGCTCAAGCATCCCCTGAACCTCCACCGCCCTGCTTACCTGCTGGGCGCGCACCCGCTCAAAGAGGATGCGCTCGTGGGCGGCGTGCTGATCGATAAGATAGAGCCCATCAGGCCCCTCGGCGATAATATAGGTTGCGGAAAGCTGCCCGAAGACGCGCAGGATAGGCAAGGGCCCCGGGGAAGGTCCAGGGGCGAAGCCCTCAAATAGTTCTTCCCGCCTGGCCAGGGGTTCCTTCTGGGGGATGAAGGTGGGCACGTCGACTACGCTGGGTGCCCTCATCACCTGGGGCACTGTCATCTCTTTCACCAGAGCAGCGCGCACCGCTCGCTGGACAGTGGTGAACAGGGCTTGCTCATTGCGGAATTTCACCTCGAGCTTGGCGGGATGGACATTGACATCGATATCCTGAGCGGGGAGGGAGATGTTGAGCACGGCGATGGGGTGTTTTCCTGTCATTAGCAGCCCCTCATAGGCATCCTCTGTGGCACGACTGAGAAGACGGCTCTGCACCCAGCGGCGATTTACGAAGAAGCTAAGGTGTCCTCGGCTGGAGCGGGTAAGGGAAGGGGGGCTCACAAATCCCCAGACCTGAGAATTCACTTCCCCCACCGGGATCATTGCCTCGGCTGTCTCCAGCCCATAAACCTTGACCAACACGTCGCGCAGTGCGCCATTGCCCGCAGTCTGAAGAGCCATCCGCCCATCGAGGAACAGGTTGAACCTGACCTCTGGAAAGGCGAGGCTATACTGACTCACCAGATTTGAGACACGGCTACTCTCTGTAGCAGGCGACTTGAGGAATTTGAGGCGGGCGGGGATATTTTGGAACAGGTGGCGCACCGTGACCGATGTTCCCTGGGGGCAGGCCCGTTTTCCCGTTTCGACCGCCACGCCATTTTTCAGATTAAGATAGGCTCCTGCGAGCTCCTCTGAGGTGCGGGTCAATAGGTCAACCTGGGCTACTGCGGCGATGGCGGGCAGTGCTTCACCCCTGAAGCCCAGGCTCGAAATGGCATCTAGGTCTGCCAGGTTGCTAACCTTGCTAGTGGCATAGCGATGAAAGGCAAGGGTGGTCTCGGTTGGGGGTATGCCTGTGCCATTATCAATAACCCTTATCAGGTTCAGTCCTCCGCCGCGCGCCTCGATGGAGACCTGGGTAGCGGCAGCATCTATGGAGTTCTCGATAAGCTCCTTGACCACCGAGGCTGGCCGCTCCACCACCTCACCGGCGGCGATCTTGGAGACGACCTCAGGCGCTAAGACCTTGATCGGCATTTCTTACATTATCCACTTTGCACCCTGGAAGAAAAGTTCTGAGTAGCCACACTCCTTGCAAATATAGACATCGAATCTATAGGCCGGTCCCAGGAAGCCGAGCTTGCCATGCATTGACAACTCTGCCCGCTTTAGTTGTTCACTGCCACAACCGGCGCATTTGGTAGGTACCCAATCCGCTCTATTTGGCACACCCATTGGTATCACCTCCTGGTCAGCGATCTAGGAGACGAATTCAGGCGACAAGACCTTGATGAGCATTTCTTACTTTATCCACTTTGCACCCTGGAAGAAGAGTTCTGAGTGGCCGCAGTTCTTGCAAATATAGACATAGAATCGATAGGCCGGCCCCATAAAGCCGAGCTTGCCATACATTGATAACTCTTCCTGCCTGAGCTGTTCATGCCCGCACTTGGCACATTTGGTTGGCACGTCATGCGATCTTTTTGATTTTGCCATTGGGTCACCTCCCATGCTTCTGTTCCCTTATAACTCCTCTTTCACCTTCTGTTTTAGCTCGTAGAGCTTGGTGAGCGCCTCAAGCGGCGTCATGGCATCCACCTGCAGTTGCGCCAGCTCATCCAAAATCGGCGATGAATTCGCAAAGAGAGAGATCTGCTGCAGATGGGATCCTTTTCGTTCTCGACGTGGCCCGTTTCGCTGGCGGTCGTTTTCCAGATTGCAAAGCACCTCCTCAGCGCGGTGAATCACCGAGCGAGGAAGGCCGGCAAGCTGCGCCACGTGGATGCCATAGCTCTTGTCAGTGCCGCCAGGCATGACGCGGCGTAAAAATATGATCTTACCGTCCTCTTCAGCTACGGCAACGTTGAAGTTCTTTACTCGGGGCAGGAAGTTTGCCAGCTCCACCAGCTCGTGGTAGTGGGTAGCAAAGATGGTCTTCGCCCCCAGCCCGGGGTGGTGGTGAATGTATTCGGCCACTGCCTGGGCAATGGAGATACCATCGTAGGTGCTGGTTCCCCTGCCAATCTCATCCAGGATCACCAGCGAGCGAGGGGTGGCATGGTTCAGGATGCTCGCGGTTTCCTCCATCTCCACCATGAAGGTGGAACGACCCATCGCCAGCTCATCCTGAGCACCGACCCGGGTAAAGATTCGATCGACTATGCCAACAGTGGCTGAATCGGCAGGAACAAAGCTGCCGATCTGCGCCAGGAGCACAATGAGCGCTACCTGCCTTAAATATGTAGACTTCCCCGACATGTTGGGGCCGGTGAGGATCACCATCTGGGCGTCCCTGTTGGAGAGATGGGTGTCATTGGGGACGAAGGGCTCATCGCTGATCATTTGCTCCACAACGGGGTGGCGACCGCCGGAGATAACGATGGTGTCCTCCTGGGTCAGCTTTGGTCTCACATAGCCATAACGTGCCGCTGCCTCGCCCAGGGAGGAGAAAACATCCATCTGGGCCAGGGCGAAGGCCGTCTCCAGGATGCGCTCGGCAACCGCGCCAACCTGGCTTGAGACCTGGCGAAAGATGTTCCCCTCAAGCTCAGCTAGCCTCTCCTGGGCATTAAGTATCAATGACTCATATTCCTTGAGCTGTGGAGTGAAGAAGCGCTCCGCGCTCACCAGTGTCTGCTTGCGAATGTAATCGGCGGGCACCTGAGGTAGATTGGGCTTTGAGACCTCGATATAGTAGCCGAAGACCTTATTATACCCCACCTTGAGAGATTTGATACCTGTCCGCTCCCGCTCCTGGCGCTCCAGGTTTGCCAGATACTTTTTAGCCTCTCTTGAGGCCGACCTGATCTCGTCCAGCTCTGGTGAAAAGCCCTCCTTGATCACACCTTCACCGAGGCTTTGGGAGGGCTCCTCGGCGATTGCCCGGGAGATTAAGGCAATGATATCCTGGCAGGGTTTCAAACTTTCTAAAAGCCATCTTGTAGGTGAGGCCGCTTCTCTCGCCATCGTCTCCCTAAGCTCTGACGCGACCTCTAAGCTGCGGCGCAAGCTAATCACCTCCCTGGGAGTTGCTATGCCGCTCCTGATGCGGTTGATGAGCCTCTCCAGGTCAGCGATTTGACTGAGTAAAGCGACGGTCTTGGTGCTCTGCGTGGCACTATCATGGAACCATGCCACAGCATCAAGCCGTTGGTCTAATTCTGTTATGTCAAGTAGTGGCTGGCCCAGCCACCTCCTGAGCAACCTCCCACCCATAGCTGTTTTTGTCAAGTCGATCACGGAGAGGAGGGAACCGGCGGTTCCCTGGCGGAAAGTATGAAACAACTCCAGGTTGCGCCGCGTCTGGGGGTCAAGGATCATGAAGGACTCCATGGTGTAGGTAGCGAGCCTGGTGAGCTGCACCAGCGCTCCCTTCTGGGTCTCGTCAAGGTAATGGATAATGGCGCCCGCCGCCCTTATCGCCAAAGGCAGGTGGGCACAGCCATACCCCTCCAGAGACGAAGTGCCAAAGTGGTCCCGCAGACGCTGGCGGGCAGTCTCCAGTTCGAACCACTGCTCGTCGAGGAGGGTTACTGGAGCAGGTTTTTCGGAAAAATCGGCAATATCTGAGCCGCGCGGGGCCAGAACCTCCGACGGCCGGAGGCGCTCCAGCTCCGCCGGGGCACGCTCGCGGGAGAGCCAGGTGGTTTGGAATTCGCTTGTAGTTATATCGACATAGGCGATGCCCACCTGCTCCCCATCGGAAACGACAGCCACAAGGTAGTTGTTCGCCTTCCCCTCCAGCAGCCCCGGCTCAACCACAGTGCCCGGGGTTACGACACGAACCACGTCCCGCTCCACCAGCCCTTGTGCTTTGGGCTCGCTGAGTTGCTCGCAGATGGCGACCTTATGGCCCTTGTTTATCAGCCTCGCCAGATAGTTATCCAGGGCATGACAGGGGATCCCCGCCATAGGGACGCGCTGCCCCTTGCCCATCTCCCGGGCGGTCAGCACTATCTCCAGCTCCCGGGAGGCGATCCTGGCATCCTCGTCGAAGGTCTCGTAGAAGTCGCCGAGCCGGAAGAAGACGATCGCCTCCGGATACTTTCGCTTGATCCTCAGGTATTGCTGTCTTAACGGAGTCATCTTTTCGTCTTTTTCGGTCGTTGAAAATAGGACTTGAGTGACACTTAAAGGTTACCGATGCCTGCGCCCTTCGTCCTCAGGGCTATTCTACTAGAAAACGCCTCGGTAAACAATAAGAAACCCCGCCCTAATCAGGCAGGGTTCTTTCACTCTTATCAAAATGGTGAGGCTTTCTCGGCCTCAAGCTATAGCTATTTCTTTGCCTTCTCCACCTTTACCGCACAAACCTTTAGCTCGGGGATCTTGGAGACGGGGTCGAGGGCCGGGTTGGTGAGAAGATTCGTCCTCGTCTCGGTGAAATGGAAGCTCATCGTGACGACGCCTACGGGTGAGGCCTCGGTCACCTTCGATTTGGCCGTCACCTCTCCCCGCCGCGAGGTGACCCGCACCTGATCGCCATCAGTAATCCCCAGTTTCTGGGCGTCCTGGGGATTTATCTGCACTAACTCCTCACCATTCAGAATATTGAGCCCCTTCACCTTCCGCGTCATGGTGCCGGTGTGGAACTGGTACAGGCTGCGTTCCATAGTGAGGATCAGAGGGTAATCATCGTCGGGCTGCTCCATCGGCGGCTTATATTCAAGAGGTATGAACCTCCCCTTGCCTCGAGTGAAGAGCCCAGTGTGAAGGATGGGTGTTCCCGGATAGTCATCTAAAGGACACGGCCACTGCAGGCCGCCCTCTTCCAGGCGCTCATGTGAGATACCGCCATAGGAAGGGGTAAGCTCGGCGATCTCTTCCATGATTTGGGAGGGATTTTCGAAATCGAATCCCTGGCCACCGAGCCGCTTTGCGATCTGGCAGGTTATCCACCAATCAGGCCCGGAATCGCCCTTGGGTGAGATGGCCTGGCGCACCCGCTGCACCCGCCGCTCGGTGTTGGTAAAGGTGCCGTCCTTTTCGGCAAAGCTCGCTGACGGAAGAACCACATCGGCAAGCTGAGCCGTTTCGGTCAGGAACATGTCTTGAACAACGAAGAACTCCAGCCTCTCAAGTGCATCCTCCACGTGCGCTGCATCGGGATCGCTAAGTACGGGGTTCTCACCTACAAGATAGACGGCCTTTATGTTGCCTTTGTAGGCCTCATCTAGGATCTCAGTGAGCGTCAACCCTAGTTTATCGCTCAGCTTGGCACCCCATGCCCTCTCGAACTTCTCCTTGATAGTGCGGTCAGCCACGCTCTGGTACCCGGGGTATACATTGGGCAGGGCGCCCATATCGCAGGCCCCCTGCACATTGTTCTGCCCACGGAGGGGATTCACCCCTGTCGATGGCTTGCCGATGTTGCCGGTGAGCATCGCCAGATTGGCAGTGGCGATCACATTGTCGGTGCCATGGGAGTGCTGGGTGATCCCCATGCCGTAGAGGATGGTTGCGGGGCTGTTCTGAGCGAAGATCCTGGCCGCCTCCACGACCTTACCTTGAGGAATGCCGGTGATCTGTGCCACCCTGCCCAGGTCAAAGTTTTCAAGGGAATCATGGAATTGCTCGAAATTCTCACACCGTTCCTCAATAAATGAAGAGTCCAGAAGCCCTTCATCCACGATCACCTTCATCATGCCCATCAACAAGGCAACATCGCTTCCCGGGCGGTGCCGCAGCCACAGAGTGGCGAAACGGCAGAGCTCGATCTCGCGGGGGTTGGCTACGATGAGTTTGGCGCCATTCCTTACCGCTTTCTTGATATCCATACCGATTATGGGATGGTCCTCAGTGGTATTGGTGCCTATGGCGAGGATGCAACTGGCATCGGCGACCTCGGCGATGGAGTTGGTCATCGCCCCACTTCCGAAGGTTTGGGCCAGACCGGCAACAGTGGGGGCGTGGCAGAGACGGGCACAGTGATCTACGTTATTTGTGCCCATCACCGTGCGAGCAAATTTCTGTATGACGTAGTTTTCTTCATTGGTGCACTTGGCAGAGGCGATGGCAGCAAATTTATCGCTCTTATATTGCGACAACTGATTGGTAATCAGGTCGAGCGCTTCCTCCCAGGTAGCCTCGGTTAGCCTGCCATTCTTCCTGATGAGCGGGGTGGTAAGCCGCTCTTCGTGATTTACGAACTCGGGAATACCGAAACGACCTTTGACGCATAGCATGCCTCTGTTGGCCGGATTCTCCATAACGCCGCGCACGCTAACCACAGTATTTCCGATTGTACCGAGCAGAATGCCGCAGCCCACACCGCAATAAGGACAGATCGTGCTCACCTCCGATAGTGGTGGCAATCTGTCTTTGGAGACAAGCGCTCCCACCGGACAGCTGGCAACACACTGACCACAGGACTCGCAATTTGTATCCAGGAGGGATCGGGCATAGGAGGGGACAGCTACCCTGTAGTAAAAGCTTAGTGCCCCAACATTCTGCACATCGAGGCATGTTCGGACACAGCGGATGCAGGCGATACACTTGTTGGCATCGATCTCTATGAAAGGATGAGACTTATCTTTGGGATAAAGTTGCCCTACTTGCTTGGTAGGGGTGTCCGACACTCCATATTCCGCCGCTAGCTGGCGCAGGGTGCAGTAGTCTGCCGCCTTGCAACCGCAGGCCATACACCGTTCTGCTTCTTTTTTAGCCATATCCTCTGTATAGCCAAGTTCCATTTCCTGGAAATTATCACGTCTCTCCATGGGTCCGAGTTTTGGCATCTCACGTCTCGGTTGACGCTCTTCATCGGCAAACTCATCTCTGTTTATTTCACTAAGTTCGCCTTTGCTCCAGTTGAAGGCTTTGCCTTCGCCCTCCAGCGCTTCACCATTTAGATAGCGATCGATGGCGATGGCGGCCCTCCTGCCCGCTGCTATCGCGTCCACCGCCGTTGCTGCTCCCGTTACGGCATCGCCGCCAGCGAAAACTCCTTTCATGTCGGTCTGTAGGGTTTCAGGGTGAGCGATGATGATATCTCCTTTGCCGATATTGACATTGCCCCTCTCGGAGGTAGTTTGCTCTGCTTCGAGGAAGGATATGTCAGTGCTCTGTCCAATGGCAGCGATGACGGTGTCTACTGGCAAGGTAAACTCAGAGCCGGGGATGGGCTCCGGCCGGCGGCGTCCGCTTTCATCCAGCTCGCCCAATACCATTTTAATGCAAACCAGACCACTCACCCTGCCATCTTCTCCGATTACCTTGACCGGTGCCGCCAGGAAGTGAAGCCTGACACCCTCTTCCTCAGCCTCATCCACCTCCCATTCGGTGGCCGGCATCTCGGCCCTGGAGCGCCGATAGACGATCGTCACCTCATCTACACTCAGGCGCAGCGCGGTCCGCGCTGCATCGATGGCCGTATTCCCTCCGCCGACGACCGCTACTCGCCTACCTACCTTCATGGATTCGCCCAGCGCCACGGAACGCAGAAAGTTGGTTCCCGGCAGGACGCCTTGTAGATCTTCCCCGTCAACTCGTATCTTCTGGCTTTTATGTGCCCCTACCGAGAGAAAGATGGCATGGAATCCGTCCTGGAAAAGGCTTTCTAAGCTGAAATCCTTTCCCAGGACACGGTTAGTTCTGATCTTCACCCCTAGCTCTGCGATATCGGCGATCTCCCTGTCGAGGACACCCTTTGGCAGGCGGTAGTCGGGTATGCCGTAACGCAACATACCCCCGGGCTTGGGCAGGGCCTCGAAGACCTCCGTCTCGTGTCCCATCCTAGCCAAATAGAAAGCAACTGAAAGGCCCGCTGGCCCAGACCCGATGATCGCAACCCTAAAGCCACTCTTGGGCTTTAATGGTGGAACAGGGCTTTCTTCGCCTAAAAGGAAACAATAATCTGCGGCAAACCGCTTGAGGCTACAGATGGCCAGGGGTTCATCCACCAGATTACGGCGGCATGCCGATTCGCAGGGGTGAGGACAGATGCGCCCGATGACTGCGGGCATGGGGATCGCTTCCTTGATGAGGGTCACTGCCTCACGATACTGCCCCCTAGCGATCAGGGCGATATAACCCTGAACATCCAGCCCAGCGGGACAAGCAATCTGGCATGGTGCGATGCAATCACCATAATGAAAGGCAAGGAACTCTTCCAGGTGACTTTTTCGAGCAGCATGAACCCTCTCGTTCTCGCTTTCCACCACCATTCCCGGCCACACGCGGGTGACACAACTGGGCATAAGACCACGCCCTTTAACCTCCACGACGCATATCCAGCAACCCCCCAAAGGGCTCAAGTAATCATCGTGGCAAAGAGTGGGAACAGGGATATTATTATCGCGGCAGACCTCTAGAATGGTCTGGTCGGCAGGAGCGAGAATCTCCTTACCATCGATGGTGATCTTAACCTTGATCGCCTCAGCAATCCCCGTCACCTCAGCCTCCTTGCTGCCCGAGGTATTCATCGATAGAGGCGGCGGCCCTTTTACCCGCCCCCATGGCGCTGATCACGGTTGCGGCACCGGTAACCACATCGCCGCCTGCCCAGACACCCGGCTTGGTGGTCTTACCCTCCTTTTCATCGGCGACCACCGTGCCCCGTTTGGTGACATCCAGCCCCTTTGTGGTGGTGGGAACCAGCGGGTTAGGGGTAGTGCCCAAGGCAATGACAACGGTGTCAACATTCAGCATGAACTCGCTGCCCTCTTTGGTGATCGGGCGCCGCCGGCCACTCTCGTCCGGCTCCCCCAGCTCCATCTCATAGCATTCCGCACCCACTACCCAGCCCTGGTCATTGCCAATAAACCGCTTGGGATTGGTAAGGAACTTGAAGATGATCCCTTCTTCCTGGGCGTTTTCCACCTCTTCCCTCCTCGCCGGCAGCTCCACCTCAGAACGCCGATAGACAATATAGACCTCATCGGCGCCGAGCCTCAAGGCACACCTGGCGGAATCCATAGCCACATTGCCACCGCCGATCACCATTACTCGGCGTCCCCGCTTAATCGGGGTGTCGTATTCGGGGAAGAGGTAGGCCTTCATCAAGTTGGTTCTGGTAAGGAACTCGTTGGCCGAATATATGCCGTTGAAGTTCTCGCCGGGGATATTCAGGAACATAGGCAGCCCGGCACCGGTGCCCATAAAGACGGCATCATAGCCGTCCTTCAGGATTTCGTCGATGGTCATGGTCTTGCCCACCACGAAGTCCAGCCTGAGGTCTACTCCCATAGACTTCACGTAGTCAACCTCGGTCTGAACGACGCGCTTGGGCAGGCGGAACTCAGGGATGCCATACATTAGCACGCCGCCGGCGACATGGAGCGCCTCAAAGAGGGTGACCTGGTGACCCATTTTGGCCAGGTCGGCGCCGGCGGTGAGCCCCGCCGGCCCTGAGCCTATCACTGCCACTCTCTTGCCTGTTGCCTTAGCGATCTGAGGCTTCTCCATCTCCCCCTGGGCCAGCTCCCAGTCGGCTACATAGCGCTCCAGGCGGCCGATAGCTATGGGTGCCCCCTTCTTGCCCAGGGAACAGACCTCTTCGCACTGTGTCTCCTGGGGGCAGACCCGGCCGCAGATGCCGGGTAGGCTGTTCTTGCCCTTGAGGATCCTGACCGCTTCAGGCATATCGCCCTCCCTTATCGCGTTGATAAAGTCGGGGATATCTACATCCACCGGGCAGCCGCCGACGCAGAGTTTCTTGGGACACTGGATGCACCGGTTTGCCTCGTACAGGGCTTGCTCCGCATTATATCCCAGGGCGACCTCATTGAAATTCCCCGCCCGTACCTCAGGCTCCTGCTTGGGCATCGACACGCGGTTCAGATCGACTTTAGCCATGGCTTGCCACCTCCCCGCATGCACATTCCATGGCGTGCTTTTCCTCATCGATATAGATACGCTGGCGGGCGAAGAGAAGATCCCAATCAACCAGGTGCCCATCGAAGTCGGGGCCGTCGACACAGGTGAACTTCGTTTCGCCTCCGACCTCCACCCTGCAGCAGCCGCACATCCCGGTGCCGTCTACCATGATCGGGTTGAGGCTGACAATGGTGGGAACAGCGAAGGGCTCGGTGGTCTTGGCACAGAACTTCATCATAATCGCGGGGCCAATGGCAACCACCCGGTCGATTTTTTCGGCCCCTTCCAAAAGCTCCTTTAGCGGCTCGGTAACCAAGGCTTTGCGGCCATAAGAGCCATCATCGGTGGTCACCGTTAGGCTGTCGCTTACCTCCCGCACCCGGTCCTCCCAGAAAAGGAGGTCCTTGCTGCGGGCGCCAATGATGGATATTATCTTATTCCCCGCCTCTTTGAGGGCGCGGGCGATGGGGAAGATCGGGGCGACGCCAACCCCCCCCGCCG
>JABUBP010000377.1_pt1 | contig 12203 bp, 9 predicted proteins | sample 7240331 | NCBI WGS metagenome assembly JABUBP01 (sample SAMN07256347, study PRJNA390944) | subsurface metagenome | isolation source: Methane hydrate marine sediment | place: Pacific Ocean: Eastern North Pacific, ODP site 1244 | collected 2002 | reverse complement strand
GAGTTGGGGTGGGGTAAAAAGGGCATAGCGTTCCAATATTCGCCGGCTCTTCCTGAGCCACCGTTCCATGAGCGGCGGAATCAGGAAAAGGCCCCACATTACCAGGATAAGTCCAGCGAAGGTCTCCGTACTGAGCCTTCCGCCCACATAATAGACCACCAGGGTCATCGTCAGCAGCCCGGAAATGGATAATAAGGCGATGCGCAACCACCGCTGACGCAAGCGAATGAAAGCGGCTATAGTCAAGGCCAGGATAAGAAAACTCAGCGCAATCCAGGGAGCGAAATAGTTAACGCGCTCAAAAGTCTGACCGGTTATCCTGGCCTCCGGTACCAGAGTTAGAAACCAGCCAATTATAATTGGCATGGGGAGCAGCATTAAAGAAATCAACAGCCAGTCTCTTCTGGTCGTCTGAATCACGATGCAGAACAGCCACCACAGGGCAAGCAGGAAATAAAACGGGATGGTCAGCAGTGACCACTCTCTGGGCAGATAGAGGAGGATGAGCCCGAGTATAGCTACCGGGACCAGCGAGTAACCGAGCCAGGGGAAAACCCAGGCCGGTTTGCCGTGCCACCACCCGTAAATGGAGGTGCCAATGACCATGACCAGAATAACGGATAGCCAGCCAATATGGTGCCACCAGTTAAGGGCAAACAGGGCGGAGAAAAGCAGGTGTGGCGTGGCCGCTAAAAATGCCTGCCGCCAGTTACCCTGGCTGTGAGCTTCATATATCTGCTTAGCGATTACCTTGGCGGAGCCCAGCAATCCAAGACAGGTTCTTTCCGCTTCTTCCTCGGAAAGGCCGGACTCCTTCAGCTCATCGAGCCTGTCTTCAATATGCGTCTCCAGCTCGTTGATGACCTCTTTCTCTTCAACGAGGTTTATCCTCAAGTTATGCCGGATGATTTCCAGGTAATGATGCCGCGCTGTGGTCATTGCTGTACCCGTTTAATTCTCTGCCGGCTGCAATATCATATTCACCGCGTTGATGAAATCCTGCCATTGGACTCTCTCCGTGGAGAGCTTGGTGCGTCCTTTGGCCGTAATGTGGTAGTATCGCCTCGGCCGGCCGTTGGACAGCATCTGCCATTTACCAAGAATCAAGCCAGCCTTTTCCAGGCGATGAAGCGCCGGATACAATGTGCCTTCCTTGAAATTGAAGTAGCCCTGGCTCCTTTTCTCCAGCTCCTTGATAATCTGGTAGCCGTACATTGGCTGCTGCGCCAGCAAACAGAGGAGCAGGGAGTCAGAGTTGCCCTTAATAAGTTCTCGCTTTTGTACCATAATTACCTCGTATAATATAATACCTTGTTGTTCTATGTATAATTTTAATTACATAAACGCCAACTTGCAATAGATTATAAACATTCTTCTGAATTATTGCCAGATAAAAGATTATAGGGAATGAACGAGCTCGTATGCAGGCTGCTTTTGCTTTGTCTATTCCTGACTTTCAGTAAGTTGCACCAGCTGGCGCAGGACCTCTGCCATTTTAGCTAGCTCTTCTCCCCAGCCAGCCCAGTCGCCTTCCTTGAGGTATTCCTGTGCTTTGTCGTAGTGTTCCTGTGCGAGTTGGGCCAGTTCCGCCAGCCGGTCCGGTTTTTCTGGCGTTGACGGTGCGGTTGCGGGCAATTCTTCAGCGGACAGGCCGGCGTAGATGGCATTCAGGCATTCGGCAAGGGTTTTTTCCATGACAATCAGGTCGCCACTGGCCACCACCACTCTTTTCAGTTCTGGCAGTTGGCCTCGCTCCGCTCGGAGGTATATTGGCTCCACGTAGAGTATTGATTCTTCAATTGGTATAACCAGTAAATTGCCGCGGATCACCGTAGACCCTTTCTGCCCCCACAGAGTGAGTTGTTCGGATATGGTGGGGTCCTGGTCAATCCTGGCCTCAATCTGCCTTGGACCATAGATCAGCTTGTCTTTGGGGAAGTTGTAGGCGATGAGTTTACCGTACTTGTCACCGTCACTGCGGGCGGCCAGCCATGTTATCATGTTGTCCTTCTGTGTGGGGGTGAAGGGGAGCATGAGCACAAATTCCTCACGCTCTTCACCGGGCAGCCTCATAATTACATAGTAAGGCTCCAGGCTGCGTTCGGCGTCAGCATACGTTTCCATGGGAATGGCCCAGACGTCTTCCTTGTTGTAAAAGACGCGCGAGTCGGTCATGTGATAGGTCTGATAAACAGAAGCCTGGAGCTTGAAGAGGTCCATAGGATAGCGCAGATGTTCCCGGAGGATTTCCGGCATTTCATCAATCGGTCGGAACAGGGCCGGGAACATAGAGGCGTAGGTATTTATTATTGCATCTTCCGGATCAATCAGGTAGAACGTAACGGTGCCATCATAGGCATTAACGACCACCTTGACGCTGTTACGGACGTAGTTAACACCACTGGCATTGGGCTGGGAATATGGATACCGGTCAGAAATCGTGTAGGCATCCTGTATCCAGTATAGCTGTCCATTATCGATGACAATGTACGGATCACTATCGAGCTTCAGGAAGGGAGCGACATTATTTACCCGCTCCTGTATATTGCGGCGATATAGAAGTTGACTCCTTTCGGAAAGCTCGTCACTAATCAGGATATTAATGTCGCCCAGCTGCCAGGCAAAGGCCAGCTTGCGCAGAAACGGGTTAAGATTAATACCGCTTTCAGCCTCATAGCGAGTATAGACATTGGTATCTCCTTTGGGATAATCGAACTCGGCAATTCCGGTGTTAACGATTACATAGTCACCCGTTTTTTCGCCAAAGTAAATTTCCGGTCTTTCAATCTCAAAGATGCCAATCGGCGGTACGTCCTTAATCAACAAGTTGGGTAGCCCCTGCTCGGTAACCTCGTTGGTGGGACTCATAGCCACACCATAACCGTGCGTGAACTGTAATCGGCGGTTCACCCAGGTCTGTGCCTGGGAGGCAAGTTTTTCGGGGGAGAGTTCTCGTGCTCCGATAAGTATCTGGCGGTAACTGCCATCAATCAGATAGCGATCAACATCAATATCGGTAAAATCGTAGTACAGTCTGATGGATTGTATCTGGTTATACGTGTCCTTGATGGGCCGGTAATCCCATAACCTGATATTGTTTATGGTGGCGCTGTTCTGAAGAATGTCCTCTTCACTTGGGGCGAGTTCAATGGGAATATCCCTTACCTCAATGCGGTCAAGACCGAAGGCCAGGCGAGTGAACTGAATATTATTTTTGATATAAAATTTTTCTCGTGCCAGCTCATTTGGTTCCACTTCGAATCTCTGCACTATGGTTGGATAAATACTGCCAAGAATGATGGTGATAGTTACCCACAGAGCAATCGGTCCATAAAGCCAGCGTCGGCCACGCCGGAAGATGCCGATTGTCATCAGCAAACCGGATATTATGGTGATGGCAACGAGGAGTCGCCATGCCAGCAACTGAGCGTGAGCATCGGTATAACCGGCACCAAAAATAACGCCACGCTCCGAATAGAGCAGGTCGAAGATTTTCAACCGATAGCTCCAGGCGACGAGAAAGAAAATGACGGTGCCAAGTGCCAGGAGGTGTCCTTTCATCCAACGGGTAAAGCCGGTACGATTAAAACCAATGTTTAAAAAGTATACAGTCCCGGTGAAGAGCAGAATTAGTACTGCTGCCCAGGCCATCCATCCCTGAATGAAATGGAGGAGGGGCAGGTGGAAAATATAGAATCCCACATCCCTTTCCAGCAGTGGCTCAATGACGTTAAAATCGGTGGCGTGGGCAAAGCGCAGCACCATTTCCCAGTGGCCGGAAGTAACGAGGCCGAAAATGAGGCTGATAAAGGCGGCCACGGCGAGGATGCCAATGTCAACGGCACGGCGCACGATTAGCAGTCCTTGCCCGGTAAGGATATTGCCTCCGGTAGGCGGCGATAGCCGCCGTGCCAGGAAGAGATTTATTAGAAGCAGGGTTAGAAAAATAAAAGCACCGGCGAAAAAGAGCCAGACTTTGGTGGTCAGTATGGTCGTGTAGATGCTGCTGAAGCCCAGGCTGTCGAACCAGAGCCACTCGGTGTAGATACCTTTGCTTATGCTGGCAAAGATAAACAGAGTAATGAGCGTCCCAATGGCAATTAGCCATCTTCTGGTCTGGTGGGGCTTCATCGTGCTTCTCCGGGGTTGGTTCGAGCCGGAACTGACCTTCCCCCATATTTTATCCAGCTCATCGAAGTAGCTCATGGTTTCAGCTTCCAGAAACTGGTCAGTTGACTGAATTCAATCATACCGCTTTCGGCAATGTTTTCAATTTCAATACCGGCCTCAACCGCCGCCGCTACCGGGTTCAGACCACCGAGCAATACCATGCCCACGCGGTTCATACCGATGGCAATCTGGCAGATGGGCTCGCTGGTGTTTCCCAGCGCGTAGATACCATGAATCCCTGCTTCCTTAAGTAAGTCCACGGCTTCCTGAGCTACTGACCTTGCTGGAGCTGGTATTTCGCGGAAGTTGGCCAGTATTTTGCCGTGGCCGGTCCTGGCGGCTTCACTAACCGCGGTCATTTTAGCCCGGATATACTGCTCGGACGGGTCCAGTGAGGTGCCGGCGTAGTTGATGATGGCTACAAAGCGCCTTGGTTTGGAGTCTCTTATTTCAAGCACACCGCCAAACTTCGATTCGGTGGGAATACCCGCTTTCAGCAGGACACCGTTGATAACCACGCTGCAAACCGTAGCCAGCCCGATCTTCCCTCTGGGAACCACCACCGAACCCAGTTTTTCTCCTTCGGAAGCAGTAGCGACAAGGTCGCTGACACCAAGTCTGGCACGGAATGCTTCGCTCATGGCAGCCACTGCTTCCCTGAAATCGGTTTGGTCAATGATCGAGGTATTGATGGGTATCTGTCCGGTGCGGGTTTTCGGATCAAATGTGGTGTGGAATGCGAGCAACTCAAGTTTTTCGTGGATGAAGCCGACCTGCTCCGGGGCCAGCGCCATCTTGAGTTCTTCACCGCCGCGTTCGGTCAGCATCCGGCCATCATGACCCATTGGCTGCGTGTGGCCACGCTCATCGGTTATCCTGAGGTGATACCTGACCGCCCTTTCGCTCAGGAAAATGCCATGTCGCTCCAGTTCCCGGGCGATGTGAATTGACCCGAGCGACTCCGTAGACTCGCTCAAGACCTTGAGGATGGCGATTATTTTTCTTTCCGTCTCAAAACTTGCTACCTGTACCATGGTGGCTCCCTTTTGTCAGATAGACTCTTGCTATTATAACATTAACCTGGGGAAAGCTAAATGACGTGTTTTTCGCCGTTCTGCGAGCGCTCGTCGGAAAAACAAGGAGTACAGGTTTTCCGTGGCCACCGTTGTGACCACACTACCCTTTAACTGGTAAGCAACTAAAAGTAAACGAAATGGCTTTTTCTTGGGGCCATGCCAATGCGCAAGCGGCACATGCCCATCTCTTCCCTCCATGGACAGCGGAGAAGGCGGACTTACAGAATTGGCAGATACCTCTTCAGCTCGTACTCGGTAACCTGTGTCCGGTACTGGTTCCATTCGATTTTTTTGTTCTCGATGAACGCGTTGAAGACATGGTCGCCAAGTGCTTTTCGCACCAGCTCACTCTTTTCAGTCAACAGGATAGCTTCCTGCAGGCTGGCCGGCAGGGTGTCAATGCCCCTCTTTTTCCTCTCCTCCTCGCTCATCTCGTAGACGTTCTCTTCGATTGGCTCCGGTACCTCGTAGCCTTTTTCAATACCTTCCAGCCCGGCGGCCAGCATTACGCTGAAGGCGAGGTACGGGTTGCAGGCCGGGTCAGGAGAGCGTAACTCAATCCTGGTTGACTTCTCCCGTCCGGGTCGGTACTCGGGGATACGGATCAGGTCGGACCGGTTGCGCCGTGCCCAGGAGAGGTAGACCGGTGCCTCATAGCCGGGGACGAGTCGTTTGTAGGAGTTTACCCACTGGTTGGTGACAGCGGTAATCTCGGGGGCATGTTTCAGCAGCCCGGCGACAAAGCACTTTGCCTCCTTGGAAAGATGGTAGGGGTCTTTGGGGTCAAAAAAGGTGTTCTTATCACCTTTGAATAGCGACTGGTGCGTGTGCATGCCGCTGCCATTGACGCCGAGCACCGGCTTGGGCATAAAGGTGGCATAGACGCCGTACTTTAAGGCCACCTCTTTGACTACCAGGCGGTAGGTCATCACGTTGTCCGCCATGGTCAGGGCATCCGTATACCTTATGTCAATTTCATGCTGGCTGGGAGCGGTCTCATGGTGGGAATACTCCACACCGATGCCCATCTCTTCAAGAGTAAGAACGGTATCTTTTCTCCAGTCGGTGGCGGCATCTCGAGGGGTAAGGTCGAAATAGCCTCCCTGGTCCAGAAATTCTGTGCCCTGCGAGTCGCGGAAGTAGAAAAATTCCAGTTCCGGCCCCACGTAGTAGGTGTAGCCCTTGTCCGCCGCCCTTTTTAAGTTACGCTTCAGAACATATCGTGGGTCGCCCTCAAATGGCTCACCGCCCGGTTGTAAGATATCGCAGAACATGCGCGCCACAGAGGGGTGCTCTTTTGACCGCCAGGGCAGCAGTCGGAACGTGTCCGGGTCGGGCAGCGCCACCATATCGCTTTCATCAATGCGGGCAAAACCCTCAATTGAGGAGCCGTCAAAGCCCATTCCTTCCTCGAGGGCGCCCTCCAGCTCCTCAACCGTTATGGCGAAGTTCTTGAGGAAACCGAGGATGTCAGTGAACCACAGCCGGATGAATTTGACATCGTTTTCCCTGGCCATCTTGAGGACATATTCCTTGCCTTCTTCTCTATTTCCTTTTGCCATTTTTGACCTCCATAACGTATTAATTATAAATTAGATGGCGTTTTCGCCGGGCAGGATGTTTACTAAATTGTAGCACATTGTCTTGGGGTAGAACATAGGGTAACCAGCGCCTCGTTTGGGTAGTGGGCAGCGCACGCCGGTGTACCGCTGGAGAAACAGAGGCCGCAACCCATGCAGGCTTCTTCGATGATATATACCCTTTTCATGTTAACTTACCTCGAAGATACGGAAAGCAATTTCCGTATACCATTATAAGGTGGCTTGATATTGATTGTCGAGATATAAGTGTAAAAATTTTGCCATAATGCTCATAAAAAATTATTGAGTGCGGTAAAATAATGAGATTAATTGCCGCATTTACATTAAGTTGCAATCATAGTTTAATATTTGAGAAGATATTTAAGATGGTAAATAATTCGTAATTTGTATCGAAATTGAAATGGGCAGTGGGGAATTGAGCAAGCTAGCATATATATTTCTTTCTTTTTTCCTGGCACTCGGACTGACGTTTTCTTCTTCAGCCTGCACACCTGAGGAGGAGGAAAGCGGCAGGGTGGGGGTGGTGGTTACAGTTCTGCCGCAGGCCGAGTTTGTGGAAAACGTGGGTGGAGAACGGGTCAGGGTGACGGTTATGGTGCCGCCGGGAGCCAGCCCTCATACCTATGAACCTGAACCAGCGCAGATGACGGCATTTGCCGAAGCGGAAATATATGCCAAGGTAGGCTCGGGAATAGAATTCGAACTGGTCTGGATGGAAAAACTGATTGCCATCAATAAAGAGATGGTGGTGGTGAATTGCTCGGCAGGAGTGGAACTTCAGGAAATGATGGCAGAAGACGAGCATGAGGAAGATGCCGAACGCCCCGGCAGGATGGACCCTCATATCTGGATGTCTCCGGCGAATGCCCGGATAATGGTGTCGAACATCTGTGATGGGCTGATTGCAGTGGACCCGGAAAACAGGCACTATTACGAGCAAAATAGAGATGCTTACCTGCAACAGCTGGCTGAGATTGACCGCGAAATGAGAGATGGCCTGGCTGGAGTGAAGAATCGGCGGTTCATGGTCTACCACCCGGCATTTGGCTATTTTGCTCGCGAATACAACCTGACCATGATACCCCTGGAAAAAGAGGGGAAAGAGCCGACCGCTGCCGGCTTGGTACACCTGATTGAGCAGGCCAAGATATATGATATCAGGGTAATCTTCGCTGAACCGCAATTTGATCCGAAAAGCGCCGAGGTCATCGCCAATGCCATCGGGGGCCGGGTGGTGTTGATTGACCCGCTGTCCAAAGATTATATCGGTAACCTGCGCCTGATTCTGAATGAAATGCTCCCGGCCATGGAGTAATGAGTATATCGGGAGAAAGAGGTGCCCGCTTCTTTATTCTCAAAGTATAAAAAGAATGATAAGATAAATATAGCTAATAAAAGCGGAGGGATTATACTGTGGAAGACGAACTGGAAACAAAGATAAAAGCATCGCTGGTAAATGGCAAGTTGCCTTGCGCGGTTGCTTTTGGGATTGCCAAGGAGCTGAAAGTCAGCCCTCGTGGCGTCGGCGATGCCGCCAACCGGTTGTCCGTTAAAATATGCAGTTGCCAGCTGGGATGTTTTCCGTAAATAGTAACTTTTTACTTTAATTTGCGTTTTATATAATGAACCGAGCGCACAGGAGGTTTTTATGAAAAGGTTACTGACAGTGGTGCTTTTAATAATACTGGCTACGACGTTAATTGCCTGTGCTGCACCGGCACCCGCCCCGGCGCCTTCACCGGTACCCGCACCGAGACCAGCCCCAGCCCCATCTATTGTGATTCCGCCCCCACCTAAAGGAATACCCGGTGAGTTGGTTGTGGAAACACCACCCATGGCACCAGAACCATCGCCGGTGAACGGAAGGGACTTATCTATTGACACCGACCGTATGATAATACGTACGGCTAACATGCAGCTGGTAGTGGACGATGTCCGCGACACCATAGACAAAATCACCGAACTCGCGCAGGGCCGGGAAGGGTACGTGGTCAATTCCAGCAGCTGGAAAGAGGGAGAACGCATTGTCGGGCAGATTACCATACGTGTGCCGTCAGCAGACTTCGATTACGCGATTAGTATTTTGCGCAGCCTGGCGGTGGAGGTGAACTCCGAGACCACATCCAGCCAGGACGTTACCGAAGAATACGTGGACCTGGAGGCGACGCTCCGCAATCTGGAAGCCACCGAAGCGCAGCTCCTGAAACTTATGGAGAAGGCGGAGAAAGTGGAGGACATTCTCGGGGTTCAGCGCGAGCTGTCAAGAGTGCAGCAGGATATTGAGCGGACCAAGGGGCGCATGCAGTACCTGGAGCGTACCTCGGCGATGTCGCTCATCCAGGTCTCGCTGGAGCAGTCCAAGGTGGAGGTATGGTTAAGCGCCAGTAAGGTAACGGCGAAAGAGGGAGAACATATTCGTTTTGACAGTGATGTGGGCGGTGGCATCCGACCTTATAGCTACGAGTGGGACTTTGGCGACGGCAATACCAGCACCGACAACAACCCGAGGCATCAATACAAGTCAAGGGGAACCTATACCGTTACACTGACGGTCACCGACGACCGCGGCAATCAGGATACGGAAAAGAGGAGTGAATACATCACGGTACTGCCCGGCTGGAGTGCCGGCAGCATCGTTGACGGCGCCTGGAGTGGGCTGATCACCTTTGGACGGGCGCTGGCCAATATTTTCATCTGGCTCGGCATTTTCAGCCCGGTATGGATAGTAACCGGCGTTATACTGTATTTCTTCTGGTGGCGCCGCAGAAAGAAACGTGCCTAAACAAGGAGGGCAACGAGCATGAACCTGTCCCGATTTTCCCTGGAAGGTAGGGTGGCTCTGGTAACTGGCGGCAGTAGAGGCATTGGCCGTGCCATTGCGCTGGCCTTTGCCGATGCCGGGGCAGATGTCGCTATCAGCGGCCGGAAACTCCCTGATTTAGAGTCAGTGGCCGACGAAATTGAGAAGAAGGGCGTGAAAAGCATGGCGGTGGCCAGCCATATCGCCAGGGGTGAAGAATCAAAAGCCCTGGTGGATAAGGTGAAGGGGGAGTGGGGTAAAATCGACATCCTGGTCAATAACGCCGGCACCAGCCCTTACTACGGACCGCTGCTGGAGGCCGAGGAATGGGCCTGGGACGCGACCATGAACGTCAACCTCAAGGGGCCATTTCTGTTGAGCCAGCGGGTCGCCAGTATGATGAAGGAGCAGGGCGGCGGCAGCATTATCAATATGGCGTCGATTATGGGCATGGTCCCCAGTGAGATAGGCTTTTACAGTGTGACCAAGGCTGGTCTGATTATGCTCACGAAGGTTTTGGCCAAGGAGTGGGGCCAGTACAAAATCAGGGTAAATGCCATTGCCCCGGGTGTGGTCAAGACCAGGCTGAGCGAGGCCTTGTGGAAGGATCCGGTGAAGGGTGAGGAGGCGGCAAAGAGCAAGGCGCTGGGCTATATCGGGGTGCCCGAGGATATTGCCGGAGCGGCGCTTTTCCTCGCCTCTGATGCCTCGAGCTACGTTACCGGAGAAGTCATCGTTGTTGACGGCGGTGAACTCGTCGGGCCGGCACCAGACTTTGGAACCTGAACTAACTCTCCGGTGAAGAAAAGGATTCGAGCTTCTGCATCACCTGTTCGGGTATATCTTTTTCCGCCGTGGGTATGAGGTCGATCGTTCCTCCGGCTATCACAATGAAGTTCTTTGCCAGGCTGCGGAAACTTTCTTTGTTACCACACATCCTGGGGCACCCGCACAGTATGACCACCACGTCGATAGGGTCGTCGTCCGGCGAAACGCGCTGTAGTTCTGGCGCGTTTTCGATTGCCTCTTTCAGCTTGTTGCCGATTTGAATAAGGTCAATGAGAGGATTGCAGGAACCGCAGTATTTTAAGGTTACCTTCAGCTTGTAATCCGTCACACCAGTTTTGGCTGCTCCCCGATCTTGGCCAGCTTCTGGGCCAGCCGCTTCTTGCGTTCCCAGTTGGCGCGCCGCATAATCATAATCCGCTGCGCCTGCGGTGAACCGGCACCGTGCATCGATTCGGTCATTGCGGTGCCGCAGGTCATGCCCTCGATTAGCCTGAGTAGACGCATTCTGGTCTCAGTGGACACATCGGTCACGCCTTTAAGGTACTTGTCCACATATTTGCCGACCCTGGTATCGCCCCAGTCCAGTTCCGAGGGCAGGGTCGCCAGCAGGCCACCGGCAATATCCTGGGCGAGCCTGGCCATCTCATAAACATTTCGGGTGACATTGAGCTTGGTGACATTGGCCAGAAGTGGGTCGGCCATGAAATTGCCCGCCGGCAGCGCATATCCCTGACAGGAACAGGCGATGGAGCAGCAGTAGAGCGTCTCCGCAAGGTGAACCATCTCCACCAGCTTGTCTCTTATGTGCGAGGCGTTCGCCGTACCCTGTACCTCGGCCAGTGCGTACGTGGCACCGGTGAGAACGTCGGCCAGTCCGACTTTGCAGCCGCCGTAGTTCTGCCGGTGGGCGGTGGCGAAGCGCTCGACGAGTTCGAAGGCGAAATCATACTCGCCGCACATGAATACCTGTTTCCAGGGGACGAAGACATCTTCGAAGACCACCAGTGCTTCCCCGCCGACAATGCCGTATTCCGGGTTGCCCTGGTCCATGAGGCAGCCGCTGCATTTGCGGTCGTCGTTGGTCTGGCGACCGAATATATGAACCAGCCCGGGGGCATCAACCGGCACATAGCAACACACGGCGTAGTCAGCATCTGCCTCTTTCAGTGAGGTGGTCGGCATGACCAGATGGCCGAGGGCATTGACGGCGCCGGTGATGTGTGCCTTGGCACCTCGGACCACAATGCCGTCCTTCCTCTTCTCCACAACGTGGACATACTGGTCGGGGTCAGCCTGCTGACTGGGGGAGAGGCTGCGGTCGCCCTTAGGGTCGGTCATGGCTCCGGAAATTAACCGGTCCTCTTTCTGGACTTCTCTAAGGAAATCGACAAACCTTTTATGGTACCCGGTGCCATTCTTTTTATCCATGTCATAGGTTACCGAGTAGATGGCATTCAACGCATCGTGACCGACACAGCGCGCAAAGCAGCTTCCAGTCTGTTGCCCCAAGGCGCGGAGTGCCTTCACCTTCTGCACCAGGTCATCAGTGCTGTGGTGCACATGGGTGAAGAGATTTATCTTCTCTCCGGTCAGGTGTGATGTGGTGGTCAACAATTCTTCAAACTCGGGTGCCCACGCCATATCATAGGTCAGGGCGACGGCATTGACATGGGGGATAAAAGCGGGGTGGTCGGCCACACTGTCGATTTTCTCCCCCATGTCAATGCCGTCGCCCTGACCTATGATATGGCGTGGGCACCCGAGTTT
>JABUBP010000376.1_pt1 | contig 12214 bp, 9 predicted proteins | sample 7240331 | NCBI WGS metagenome assembly JABUBP01 (sample SAMN07256347, study PRJNA390944) | subsurface metagenome | isolation source: Methane hydrate marine sediment | place: Pacific Ocean: Eastern North Pacific, ODP site 1244 | collected 2002 | reverse complement strand
ACATGTGCAGAAGTCCCAAGAATCCACAGCGAAAGCCATAACCGAGCACTGAGTCTTCTGCCTGGTACTCAAATGAGGCATCGTTTAGCCTGAGCCTCTCCAGAGCTTTCATCAAGCGTTCGTAATCTCCAGTATCAACAGGGTAGAGCCCGCAAAAGACAAAAGGCTTCACTTCCTTTAACCTGCCATAAGGCTTTGTTTTTGGCCCTGATGGATCAATAATTATATCTCCAATTTTCACATTATGTATATCTTTTATACCGGCAACCAGATACCCCACTTCGCCAGCCTTAAGGCTGGGAGCAGATACCATTTTTAGATGGAACACGCCCAGTTCATTAACTTCAAAAACTTTTCCTGTAGACATCATCTTTATTTTCATTCCCTGTCGTAAGGTACCATCGAATACTCTTACATAGATAACTGCCCCCCGGTAAGGATCGAAGACCGAGTCGAAGACCAGTGCAGAAAGTGGTTCATCAGGAGAGCCACGAGGAGGAGGAATCTGGTGAACAATCGCTTCCAGCACCTCTTTTATCCCTTTTCCCAACTTAGCGCTTGTCTCAAGAATTGCCTCCTCATCCACATTCATAATCTCCATAATTTGACGTTTCACACTCAATATATCTGCATTTGGTAAATCGATTTTATTTATCACCGGAATAATCTTTAGATTATTTTCCTTGGCCAGATAGGCGTTTGCCAGAGTTTGGGCCTCAACTCCCTGGCAAGCATCAACAACCAGAAGAGTCCCTTCACAAGCAACAAGACTCCGTGCCACTTCATAGGTGAAATCGACATGTCCCGGGGTATCAATTAGATTCAGAATATATTTCTTACCATCACTGGCAACATAGTCGAGTCTGATCGCTTTTGCCTTTATGGTAATTCCTTTCTCCCTCTCCAGGTCCATATCGTCCAGAACCTGGTCTCTCATCTCCCTGGCGCTTACCGCCTTGGTAAACTCTAAAATCCTGTCGGCAAGAGTAGACTTCCCATGGTCTATATGGGCAATAATGGAAAAGTTCCTTATATCTTCCCTCAATGTAGAATCTCTCCTATGGCAAATTCACAGTTTACATCGTTAATCTTGACAGAAATCAGCCTATTCAACTCATCCTCGCTTGCCGGGGCGAGGACTCTGATGTAGTTACTGGAGAAACCAGAATGGAAGGCTTTTCCGTTCTCCCTTTTTCCCCGCATTTTTCTTTCAAAGAGAACCACTAGCTCTTTGTTCAAATACTCCCGGTAAAATTTTTCTCTTAGCTCTTTCTCTAAATTATCGAGCATCCTGCTGCGCCATCTCATTTCAGAAGCAGAGACTTTCCCGGGTAATCTACTGGCCAGAGTGCCCGGCCTGGGAGAGAACCTGAATATGTGCATCTTAGAGAAACCCATTTTGTTCACAAAATCATAAGTATTGTAAAATCTTCGCTCTGTTTCACCAGGAAATCCCACAATCAAATCAGTGGAAATCCCCACATCAGGGATACTCTTACGCACCATTTCCAAAATCTTTTGATAATCCTGAGTCGTATATTTCCGATTCATCAGCTTTAACATATGGTCATCGCCACTCTGCAGGGGAATATGGAGATGGTGGCATATTTTGGAAAGAGACTTCATTGCTCCAATAAGTTCTTCATTAATATGCAAAGGCTCAATCGAACTAATTCTTATTCTCTCTAGCCCCGGTAAACAGTCGAGCTTCCCCAGAAGAGGAATGAGCTGGTGATAACTCCCCAAATTGATGCCGCAAAGGACAATCTCTTTATACCCGGAATCTACAAGCCTTGAGACTTCGTTTAACACCTCACTAATGGGTCTGGAGGAAACCTCCTTTCTCACATAGGGAATGATGCAGTAGGAACAGAAAGACCTGCAGCCATCCTGAATCTTTACAAAGGCGCGAGTGTGGTGAGGAAACTTGCTTATCAATTTAAGCTTTTTGGAAGATTCTCTGGTCTCTTCTATTGCAAAAGCTTCTTTTGCTAAATATTCTGCAATATGCCTCTTCTGGTAGTTATCAAAGACCTGACATTGAGGAGAAATTCTTTTTAACTCCTGGGGGCTCCTCTGGGCATAACATCCTGTAACCACTATTTTTGCCCTGCGGTTTCTCTTGAGAGCAGAACGGATATACTCACGGCACTTCTGGTCAGTCCTCAGGGTAACGGTGCAAGTGTTAATCAGATAATAATCGGCAGTCTGAGAAAAGGGAACTATCCTAAACCCTCTCTCTGCTAACTCTTCTTCAATAAGGGCTGTCTCATACTGGTTAACTTTACATCCCACAGTATATGTAGCAACACTCTTTTGTCTCATATTTACTTGGTCGGGCACTCTTTAGAGTGCCACTTTTCGTCACCCTAAAGGGCGACCGACCTATCCTGGTCGGGCACCACTTTGGGGCGCCAATAATTAATGGTGACCTTTCTTGAACAGGTCAAGGAACTTATCTTCATACTGCCTATATATATCCCATCTGTCCAGTTCTACTTTTAATTCTCTTGCCCTGGAGATGTCTTTTTTTGCTTCCTGGAAGAGTTTTTGGATTTTCTCTTTAGCAGAATCTGGGATCCTGGTGTGGGCGTTAAGGCCTTCCTTTATTTTCTCAATTTCCTCGTCGCTTATTGGTTTTTTTGGCTCATGCACTCCATGGAGCTTAAAGTAATCGACAAATTTTTCAATCCCCCCCTCTATTTGCTTTGCCTGGTAATCGAGCTCTGAAGTGTCTACTTCCATTCCCAGCATTTTACATAGGATTTCCAAAACTGCCTTAGAGGATTTAGGATTCTCTATCTGGATAGTATAGTAGGGAAGTTCACCTAACAAGCAGATGCCTTGAAATCCCCTCTCCTTGGCTACTGCTAATAATAACCCATTCATCCCGCTGATTTGCCCCTCGTTCATCAAAGAGACCCCGTAATCTCTTAAATCCTCTGCCAGGGAAGGATGAGTTACCACTCCCCAAACTTTGGGCTCGTTGGTATGTTCCATAACCGAAGGCATGGCTGCAAAAGTATACACTCTTTCCACCCCAAACTTTCCTGCTAAATCCAAAATTTCACAAGCAAATTCATACTCTTTTTCCGGGGAAGGTTGAGCTTCGCCTAAAAAGATTACCAAGTCATGCGGAGACCTACTGTCTTTCCAGTAGTAGAACTTGCTCTTGGGAAATTTCGGTATTTCTATGATATTACCCTGGATAGAGGCATTCACGGGGTGGAAGAATGCGCCAGCTTCAATCTCTCCGAATTCCTCTGCTCTCAACTTCTCCCTCAAATAAGTGACTGCTTTTAACGCCACATTTCCCATGCCCGGCCATGCTGCAACCAGATAAGGACTATTCAATTTAGGCTCCTTTTGAAGTTTAACCATTCTTTTCTCCTTTCAAAACACCATAATTAAAGTTCATAAATTACTTTAAAAATTTGTCAAAAGCTTAATGAATATTTATACTTTTCATATCATATAAAACTTAAGAAAATACTTTAAGTTTACTGTTCTTCCCCTCCCCTGATAAGAGCCACTCAATCAGCCCAAGTCTCGTGATTCGTAAAGGGCTACTATGGCAACAACCAGTCCCGCAGTTTCGCTGCGCAGTATCCTGGAGCCCAAACTGACCGGGACCACTCCCGCTCTCCTTGCCTCTTCCACCTCCTCTGGAGTAAACCCACCTTCAGGACCAATAAATATAGCCAGAGGTAACCGGGAAATTCCACCCCCTACATTACTTCTCAGCACCTTTCTTAAGTGGTTTTTCTCTTCCATTTCCCAGGCGATTATGCCCATCCAGGGCTTTTTCGCTGAAAATTCCTTCAATGCCTGGGAGAAATCTAAAACAGGACACACTTTGGGTATGGCGCTTCTCCTCGATTGTTTTGCCGCTTCCCGGGCAATCTTCTGCCAGCGAAGAACTCTCTGTTTAATCCTCTTACAATCGAGTCTTACTATCGTTCTTTCAGTAGTTATGGGCACTATTTCTGAAATACCTATCTCCGTAGACTTCTGAATAACGAAGTCGAGCCTATTCCCCTTAGGAATCGACTGGAAGAGGGTTATCTTGAGTTTCGGTTCTGTTTCCCTTCTTTTTTGGGTAATTATCTCTGCTTTTACTCTGGGAAGCCCTGCAGATCTATCTACCTCCAAAATCCTCACTCTGAATTCATTCCCCTGCCCGTCAAATATATCTATCTTATCCCCTTCCCTCTTTCTGAGAACAGTTATAATATGCTTCGCTTCATTGCCGGTAATCAAAACTTCGTTACCCTTTATATCTTTTGATGATACAAAAAAATGGGGCATTGCTAAACACCCCGTTAAAAAGTAATAAGTTTGAAGATTCAGGCTTTATAACTCTGGGACATTTCATTGCCTGAACATCTTCTTGAAAATTCCTTTACTATGTTCACGTTCCAGACGTCGGAACTCTTCCAGCAATTTCTTCTCTTCAGAGGTGAGCTTACTGGGCACCTGGACAATCACTTTTACATACTCATCCCCCTGACCTCTACCATGAATGTTGGGCATCCCTTTTCCCTTAAGTTTAAATACTTTATCTGTAGGTGTGCCCGGAGGAACACGCATTTTTACACTACTTTTTAGAGTGGGAACTTCGACCTCGCCACCAAGGCAAGCTATAGTAAACAGTATGGGAACCTCTATATACAGGTCGTTTCCTTCACGCTCAAAAGTCTTATGGGGCTTTACATGGATTACCACATAGAGGTCTCCACTGGGACCACCCAGTTCTCCGGCTTCGCCTTTTCCCCTCACCCTTATGCTTATTCCCGTATCCACTCCTGGGGGAATTTTTAAAGAAATAGAAGAACTCTTTTTAACTTTGCCTCTGCCATTACATACCGCACAGGGTGTGTCAATGACTTCACCTGAGCCGCCGCAGCGACTACAGGTCTGAGAAAAACTAAAAGTAAAGAATCCTCCCCGGCCATAACTGAGCTGCCCTGTACCCTGGCACTGGGGACAAGTCTTCCTTCCTGTTCCCGGCTTGGCGCCAGTCCCTGCACACTGGGAACAGGTTACCGTATGGAAAATCCCGATCTCTTTCTCTGTCCCTGTGGCTGCCTCTTCCAGGGTTATACTCTGAGTATATTCGAGGTCTGCACCTCTGGTTGCCCTTCTCCTCCTACCTCTGCCTACGCCAAAGAAATCGAAAAGGTCGCCAAATATCGACTCTCCAGAGCCGAAACCACGTAAAATATCCTCAAAGCCCCTAAAATCTGCCCCACGGAAAATATCTTCATAAGTGTAACTGGCATCAATTCCCGCATGGCCGAACTGGTCGTACTGGACTTTCTTCTTGGGATCAGAAAGCACAGCATATGCCTCGGATATCTCTTTAAACTTCTCCTCTGCTTCTTTCTTCTTCTCCGGGACAACTCTATCAGGATGATACTGAAAAGCCAAACTACGAAATGTCTTCTTTATCTCATCCCGAGAGGCATCCCTGCCTATACCCAAGACCTCATAATAATCCCTCTTAGCCAAATTCTTCTACCCCTATAACAATTTGCCGAAGTCTACTTCTTCTCCTCGCCTTCGTCTTTTTCTTCGTATTCAGCCTCAATCACGTCTTCTTTCTTCTTTTCTTCTTTTTTCTCCTCTTTCTTTGTCTCTTTTTCTTCTTTTGGCTTTGCTTCTCTCTTTTTCGCTGCCTCTTTATAGACTTCCTCAGCTAATTTATGGGAAGCCTTGCTAAGTTCCTCCTGAGTCTTTTTTATCTTTTCCAGGTCATTTCCTGCCAAAGCCTCCTTTGCCGCTTTCAAGGTTTTCTCTATTTTTTCTCTCTCCTCTTGGGAAACTTTATCTCCATACTCCTTCAATGACTTCTCTGTGGAATAGACCATCGTATCCGCCTGATTTCTCAGCTCAGCTTCCTCTTTTCGCTTCTTATCCTCACTGGCAAATTTCCCCGCTTCCTTAACCATCTTTTCTATCTCTTCCTCAGAGAGTTTCATAGGAGCAGTAATCTTCATACTCTGTTCTTTCCCTGTTCCCAAATCTTTTGCAGTCACATGAAGGATGCCATTTACATCTATATCAAAAGTTACCTCAATCTGTGGTATCCCACGAGGGGCAGGGGGTATACCTACAAGCTGAAATGTCCCCAGTTCAGTATTATCCCTGGCCATAGGGCGTTCTCCCTGCAAGACATGGACGTCTACTGCGGGTTGGTTATCTGCTGCAGTGGAGAAGATTTGACTCCTCTTAGTAGGAATGGTAGTATTCTTTTCAATCAGTTTGGTGAATATTCCTCCTAATGTCTCTATCCCCAGGGAAAGTGGTGTTACGTCCAAGAGCTGGATTTCCTTAACATCCCCGGTAACCACACCACCCTGGATGGCAGCGCCCATAGCTACGCATTCCATAGGGTCAACACCTCTCTCAACCTTTTTCCCGATGAGGTTCTCCATAAAGCGCTGAACAATGGGCATCCTTGTAGGTCCCCCCACCAGAATTATGCGGTTAATTCCGTCAGGAGTAGTCTTGGCATCTTTGAGGGCTTGGTCTACTGAGTCCCGGCACTTCTCCACAGTAGGGGTAACCAGCTCTTCTAACTTCGCTCTACTTAGGCTCTTTATCAGGTGTTTTGGTCCGGTAGCATCAGCAGTAATAAAGGGAAGGTTAATTTCTGTGGTAAGGGTAGTGGAAAGCTCAATCTTTGCCTTTTCTGCTGCCTCTCTTAGCCGGTGAAAAGCCATCTTGTCACTTCTCACATCTATACCTGTTTCCTTTTTAAACTCCTCTGCTAAATAATCAATTAGAGTATTATCCATATCCGTCCCGCCGAGCTGGGTATCTCCAGCAGTTGCCTCCACATGAAAGCCACTGATCTTTTCTGCCTTATCAAAGTACATATCCAGAATGGTAACGTCGAGAGTTCCTCCTCCAAAGTCGAAGACCATAATCTTCTGCTCCTTTCCCGCCTTGTCTATTCCATAGGCTAAAGAGGCTGCTGTTGGTTCATTGATAATCCTCTCCACATCTAATCCGGCAATTCTACCCGCATCCTTTGTGGCCTGTCTCTGATTATCATTAAAGTAGGCAGGGCAAGTAATTATCGCCTTCTCTATTTTTTCACCCACAAATGCTTCTGCATCCTCTCTTATCTTCTGCAGGATGAACGCGGATATCTCCTGAGGAGTATACTCCTTTCCCAAAATCTTATACTTATAGTCAGTACCCATCTTTCTCTTTGCCGCTATCACTGTTCCTTCGGGATTGGAGACCGCTTGTCTCCTGGCAGGCTCTCCCACAAGTCGCTGTCCATCCTTTGTAAAAGCGACATAAGAAGGAAAAGCCTTCCCCCCCAGGGTAGTACCTTCGGCACTGGGAATAATTGTAGGTTTTCCTCCCAGCATAACTGCTGCTGCAGAATTGGAAGTTCCCAAATCAATGCCTATTATCTTTGTCATTTACTAACCTCCTTTAGAATTTGAGTAAAAACGGGCTCAATAAATTGAGCCCCTACAAATTACACTCCAATTTTTCAGCTATTTATCTTGTTTTTTAGCCTTGGCTACTACTACCATTGCTGGCCTTATAACTCTCTCATGAAGAAGGTAACCAGGACGTATTTCCTTTAGTATTTCGTTATCCTTATGCTTATCCGATTCTTGATACTCAACCGCATGATGTAAATTTGGGTCAAACTTTTCTCCCTGAACCTTCAATTTCTTTAACCCTTCCTTTTCCAACACCTCTTTAAACTGTTTATGAATTAACTCTACTCCTTTTCTAATCGATTTATCTTCATTTTTCCCATCTTTAGTTGAATGTAGAGCGAGGTCCAAACTGTCCAGTATGTTAAGGAGCTTAACCACCAGTTCCTGTTTACCAAACTCAACCAATTCTTCTTTCTCTTTTTCTATCCTCTTTCGATAGTTGTCGAACTCCGCCTTAAGCCTCAAAAGCTGGTCATAGTAGCTATCAGCTAATTTCTTTTTCTCTTCAAACGATTGTCTCAATATCTCCAGTTCGCTCAGTTTATTTTCCAATTGGGAATCTATCGCCGGTTGGGAAGGCTTTTCTCCACATTTCATCAGATGTTTATCCTCCTTCTGAGTTTAATATATTATTAACAACTTTGGCTACGAAATCGACTAAAGCGACCATCTTGGGATACTCCATCCTCTTAGGCCCGATTATCCCTAATGCGCCTACTACCCTATTTCCAGATTTATAGGTAGAACTCACTACACTGAAATCCTTCAATTCGGGATATAAATTCTCTCTTCCAATTAGCACTTTTACACCCTCACTCTGGACAAGTCTTCTCACAATATCGAGAATAATCCTTTTCTCTTCTATAGCCCGAAAGACAGACCCCACCCCTGCATAATCATATAAGTCTTCTTTAACAGAAGCCAAAATATTAGCCGAACCTTCCAAATATATCTCAGACTCTTCAGAAGTGAAAGCTTGGCCTATCAAGCCCTTTGCCGCCTGCAGTAAACCGAGGTATTTATTAGATTCCTGTTCAATTATCCTATTCATCTCTTCTCTCATTTGAGATAAGGGCAAACCAGAGAGTTTTTCGTTTAATATTTTAGAAATTCTATATAGTTGACTCCGTTTTAAGTCATAGTTAAGTTGGATAGTCTTATGTCTGACCAACCCGGCCTGAATGACAAGGACAGCCAATATCCTCTTCCCTCCTAAGGCGACCAACTCAATATGCTTAAGGAAATTCCTATCCAGCGTAGGAGTCAATATAAAGCCAGCCTGGTGAGAAATAAGAGATAACATCTTGCTCGTCTGCCGCATGACCTCTTCCAGTCCTCTTCTCTTAGCTCGATATTCCCTCGCGATGCGCCTTTCCTCCTCCTGAGTTAACTTTTGCGCCTCCATCAGACGATCCACATAAAAACGGTAACCCTTATCTGTGGGAATTCGACCTGCCGAAGTATAGGGATGAGTCAAATATCCCTCTTCTTCCAGCTCTGCCAGAACATTACGAATAGTAGCAGAACTAAAAGGAAAATCGTAATCCCTAACAATCATCCTGGAAGCCGCAGGTCTTGCTGTTCTGACATAGTGGCGAATTACCACTTGCAGGATCTTCTTTTTTCGCTCCTTAAAATCGTTCATATTCATCGCTCACCCCAAAATTAGCACTCTTAACGAGGGAGTGCTAACAAAACATATATAACATAAAAACCAAATTTTGTCAAGTTTATCAGTTTAGGAGGGATGCCGGAGTACCCTACCGTGGGGTTGGATAAGAATTTGTTTCCAGATAGTATTTATCGTACAAACAAGAATTTGTCAGAGGAAGTATTACCTTCGGAAGGACTCCGGTTTTCAATCCTCATTTTGTCCTCTTTTCCTTAATAATATATAACTGAAAATCGGGCCTAAAGTAAAAACCCAGAATAACATAACTATACGTCTTAATGTGGCGACTAATAGACCTTGAGCCGTTGTTATCTGGAATAACCGCGAAGAAAAGACAATAACCGCTTCATTTATACCTATAGAACCGGGAGTCATCCCTATTAACATAGAAAGGACAGATAATGATGCTATTATCATGGTTTGTGTTAAAGGAACATTAAGTGAAAAAGCGCGGAATGCAAAAAAGATAATGAGAATATTAAGAAAGGCATGTAGTAAGGTAATTGACAGTAACTTGAGAACGACAGAGGTGCTCTTTTTTATCTCATGCCAGGTATTGATAGCATTACTAATTTGGTTTAAGAAATTACTTCTAAAATTTGGCACTCTCGGTGAAAAAATAATAATTACTAAAAATAAGAGGAAAAATATACCCAAGAGTCCGAAAACAATCCAGTTAAATATTTTATAGTAAGCGTATACTAAACACATCCCCGTTACTCCGATACTGGAGTTAACAAAAAAGACAATTACCGATGTGGCCACTAAGGCGGTCAAAAAGTAAGTGTAGGGAAAATCGTGATATTTTCTCAAATAGATTCCCTTTAACCCAGCTCCCCCTTTGAAGGGCAACAAATAATTCCCTAACCTGGTAACTACAGATAAGCCAAACCATTCTCTACTTGTTAGGTCTATTCCAAATGATTTGGTTATTATCTTGGTTAATAGACCTACTAAGAATATCTCCAATAAAGATAGAAATAATAAAATTCCAAGATATTTTAAGGATAGGCTAAAAATTATTCCAAATTCATCAATATGATTTTTGACATAAATACCTGCCCAAACTATTAATGAAATTAGAATAATTAATGAAATGATCTTATTTTTAAATGAGGCTATACCTTTTATATTTACCAATTTATATCATCCTAATAAATCTCTCGCTATCTCCAATCTAGGCAAATAAATACTTAGCCTTTTCAAAAACATCCTTTCTTTCAATCAAATCAGCGTCTAACATCTCGCGTGTATCTGAACTCGCTAAAGGCGATTTGGATGAATTACGAAAACACCTGAACCAGATATCCTCTGTTAGGTCAAGTTTCCCAATTTGTTTTTTTGATAGCAGAGTAAAAGTGTCCATGGAAGAGGTCTAAAGGATAGTCAATTTGAAGTGATAATCGGTCAGGCTAAGCCTTGAGTTATTATCCAGCATGTTCATGTTTTTTTAAAACTCCTGCCTTTTCTTTTTATCGTTAATAGTGTCAAAAACCCGGATAAAATTTTTCTAAACTCTGAAAAAGAACTTAGGCTTTTTCTTAGAAATCTAAAAAAGATTTTTGGTCTCATATAAAACCTATAAAATGCAATCTTTTGAAGTTCTCTTAATTCCTCTTCTGTGCGCCCCTTAGTGACATATGGCAACCGCCCTCCTTTCCAACCGCCCCAGGTATTATATTCATCCCAATTTCTATTCTTTAAATCTTCACTGTCCTTTACTAAAGAATACAAATAAGTTCCCGGGTAGGGTATGGTAAGAGTAAATTGAGCCCAATCTGCATTAAGTTTCTTGCTAAACTCTATTGTTTGGTAACTTTCTTCTCTGGTCTCTGTAGGTAAGCCAAGCATAAAAAAAGACCTTATAGAAATTCTATGTTTCTTAGTGAGCTTAAAAATCCTTTCAATCTGTTCTAACCTTATCCCTTTAAGGATTATATCCAATAATCTCTGCACACCGCTTTCTACTCCATAACTTATCTGCCAGCAAGCTGCTTCTTTCATTTTTTTTAATACATCCTCATCCATGGCATCTACTCTGCTTTCACATGTCCATTTAATCTTTTTATTAATTCTATTACTAATGATCGCATCACATAAACCAATAAGAAATTTCTTATTTAAAGAAATTGTATCCGCTTCCAAATTAACTTGTGAAGCCTGATATTTATTTATAAGCAGTTTTAACTCCTCTATAATGCGCTCAATGGAATGGTGCCTAAAAGTACTTCCAAAAATTCTGTAACAAAAAGCACATCTGAAAGGACAGCCTCTGGCAACAATTACTGTAGGACAATACCTTCCTCCGCTTGTGCGCGAAGCAGTAAGACTATATTTATCTACCGGCAATAAATGTCTTGCTGGAATAGGAAAATTGTCTAAATTTTTTTCGTATAGCCTTGGAGCATTTATCACAATTTTGTCATCTTGACGAAAGGCTATTCCTTTTATCTTAGAAAAATCTTTATTCTCTTCTAAAAATTCTACAATTTCATACATCGTATGTTCGCCTTCTCCCGTGCAAACGATATCTAATTCTTTTATCTCCTCCAATGTCTCTTTTGGGAGCGCTGTAGGATGAGGACCGCCACAAACAGTAACAGTGCGTGGGGAAACCTTTTTAATTATCTTAAATATATTCAAAGCTGCAGAATAGGCGGGAGTAAGCATGGTAACGCCAATGATATCAAAGTAATCATCCTTAAGAAATTGTTCTACATCTTTTAAACTCATCCCCAAGACCGCAGCATCTAATATTCTAACAAGGTATCCTTTTTTCTCTAAGAAAGAAGCTATATAAGCAAGGCCCATCGGCTCTGAAATAGCACCGAACTTCTTCATCTTGGAGCCATATCTCGCTTCCAATGATAATGGAGGATTAACCAATAGTATCTTCATAATCTTTTCACCTTTTCCTAGCAACTATAACACGATTTATCCCTAGCATAAACGTCTTCTCGAATAAAATGTCAAATTTAGCTTCTGACAAAAGATAATGAACTTCTCTGCGGGTTAGACCAAATACTTCACCGGGCTTCATCCCTCGCTCCTTTTGGTCTACATCCCACGACTT
>JABUBP010000375.1_pt1 | contig 12217 bp, 11 predicted proteins | sample 7240331 | NCBI WGS metagenome assembly JABUBP01 (sample SAMN07256347, study PRJNA390944) | subsurface metagenome | isolation source: Methane hydrate marine sediment | place: Pacific Ocean: Eastern North Pacific, ODP site 1244 | collected 2002 | reverse complement strand
CCGGTTTAGGCAGAGAATCCTCGGTAACACTCTTATCCTGAGCCCCCGGAGCCACTTCTGTGGCCGCCTCTTCAACAGGCTTATTAAAGAGTGCCTCCAGCTCCTCGCCCTCTATGGTCTCGTTGGTGATCAATGCCTCCGCTAACTGCACCAGCTTTCCCTTGTTCTTGGTGAGGATCTCAGTAGCCACGTCATGGGCGTGTTGAATAAGCTGCTGAACCTCCTCATCGATCTCGTCCGCAACCCTGTCACCATAGTCTTTCTGCTCCGCAATCTCGCGCCCCAGGAAGACCAATTCCTCCCTTCGCCCGAAGGTGCGGGGGCCCAGCTTCTTGCTCATCCCGTATTCGGTGACCATCTTGCGGGCGATCTTGGTTGCCTGCCCTATGTCGCTTTCAGACCCGGTGGTCATTTCATTAAAGATCAGTTCCTCGGCGCAATGCCCGCCAAGCAGGGTGGCCAGCACATCGTTAAACTGAGAGCGGGTCCACAGATAGCGATCTTCGGTGGGCAGGAGGCGAGTGTAGCCACCCATCGTGCCACGAGCGATTATCGAGACCTTATGCACCGGGTCGGCGTGGGGAAGCATCCTGGCTGCAAGGGCATGGCCCGATTCATGGTAAGCGGTGATCTCCTTCTCCTTGGGGCTGATGATCCTGCTCTTCCGCTCCGGGCCGTCGATCACCCGGTCGATGGACTCCTCAAGCTCGAGGAGGCCTATTTCCTTCTTATTGCGCCGCGCCGTCAGGATGGCTGCCTCATTCACCAGGTTGGCGAGGTCAGCGCCCGAAAAGCCCGGGGTCTGTTTGGCAACGATCTCCAGATTGGCTGAATCATCCAAGGGCATACCCTTGGCGTGCACCTCCAGGATCGCCTTACGACCCTTAATATCGGGGCGGTCCAACACCACCTGTCGGTCAAAGCGGCCGGGGCGAAGCAACGCCGGGTCGAGGATATCGGGACGATTTGTCGCTGCCACAACGATGACATTGGTGGCGGAATCGAAGCCATCCATCTCCACCAGGATCTGGTTGAGGGTCTGCTCCCTTTCGTCATGGCCACCGCCGAACCCCGCTCCCCGGTGACGCCCCACAGCGTCGATCTCGTCGATAAAGACGATACAGGGGCTATTACGCTTCGCCTGGTCGAAGAGGTCCCTCACCCGGGAGGCACCCACGCCGACAAACATCTCCACGAACTCGCTGCCGCTTATGGAGAAGAAGGGGACGCCAGCCTCACCGGCCACCGCACGACCAAGCAGGGTCTTCCCCGTGCCCGGCGGTCCCACCAGTAGCACCCCTCTCGGGATTCGCGCCCCCAGGGCGGAGAACTTCTCCGGGCTCTTGAGGAACTCCACCACCTCCTGGAGCTCCATCTTCGCTTCATCGACCCCGGCGACGTCATTGAAGGTAGTGGCGGGGTTGGTGCTGGGAAACAGGCGCGCCTTGCTCCGGCCAAAGCTCATCGCCTGATTCCCCGCCCCCCGCGCGCGGCTGAAGATGAACCAGATCACACCAATAAAGAGAACCAAAGGCAATAGGGTGAAGAGCAAATTGCCCCAATTAAAGCCGCTCGGGGGTTGTGGATCGAGCGCCACCTTGCTCATATCTACTTCACGTGCCACCAGATAATCGTAAAGCTCCGCGGTGCTTCCCACAAAACTGGCCTTAAATATCTGGGTATCCCCCTCCATTGCGGTAAGGGTATCCCCCTCTTGCACTATCCGGTTAATGTTGCCTTCTACAGTACCGTCTGACAACTCTACAGAGCCCGTTACCGTTAGTGCTACCAGGTCGTCAAGGGAGCCAGACTTAACTTCGGGAGAAGTGGGGAAAAAGGCAAAGAAGAGCACCACCAGCGCTGCGATCACCACCAGATAAATAATGCCTCTTTTCAGGAACTTCGAGCTCATTCCTCACTCCAAACCGCGAGGCGTGAATTCCTCGCCTTCCACCATAGCTATATATTATACCAAAAAACGCTTCATAATTAAATAGCGAGGCGCATTTGTTGCCCCCCTCCCTCATGTGTATTATACTTAATAACGATGGGCCTTGACGTCGCTTACCAGAAGGCGCGAAAAGACATGGCACGACTCAGCCCCCTTGTTGCTGCCTCCATGAGTGGGGCTAGTTTCGATAAGGGAAGGTTCACCATGCCATTCTTCCACCGCTCCTTCACCGTCCACCTTCCCGAGGTGAAGGTGGCGGAGGTGGGAAGCGATACCCCACCCCCCAGGTTTCTCGAGATACTATTAATGCACTACCTGGTGAATGCCGATGGCACACCCGTATCGGGTATGTGGGTCACCTATCGTCATCTCCCCGGGGCTTACCTCTTCGAGCAAAGGTTCACTAATATGGCGTTACGACCCCTGCTCGATAGCTTCGGCAACGATGCTGAGGGGTTCCGCCAGGCCGCCTTGTCCATCGGGGGCAGGCCAATGACCCGCACCGGCGATGCTGCCTTCAGATTTCTGGCGCTGCCCAAAATCCCTATGGGATGTATCCTATATCTCGGCGATGATGAGGTGTCCCCCTCCATTAACATACTCTTCGATGCCGTTGCCCCCCACTATCTGCCTACCGAGGACCTTTCTTATCTCGGTCTTCACCTAAGTGCAACGTTGCGGGGCCATAAAACTAGCTCCGATCGAGAGGAGGGGCATCTTGGCAAACATTGACCTGCTACCCCAAAATGGAATCGTTTAAAGGAGAAAACAGTAATGGCTAGTCCTGTAGTTCTTTGTGAAGTAAAAGACCGGATCGCTTACATAACAATGATTCGCCCCGATAAACGGAATACTCTAAATACCGAGCTATATGTTGAGGCGGGCAAGGCATGGCAACTTTTCGAACAGAAGGAGGTAGGTTATGTGTGATTGGTGTGAGAAGTATGGTGATGGGTATGAGAGGTGGTACTTCAACCCGGCTAACTATGCGAGGAGGCTTTACAAGATTAGAAAGGAGGAGACCGAGGCATCAGGGGCGGAGGCCAACCCCCAGGCTGCAGGGGGAATGGCGTTTGTCGGCCGCGATTTTCTCGAGGCCAGAGAGAGGGGGGACACGGCGGAGGTGGAGAGGATAAAGCAGCAGATCGAGGGTGCCATGTGGCTCACCCACTTCGGGCAGGTGATCACCCTTGAGGAGGCCCTCAAGATCACCGACATCATGTATCCCATTTCCCTGATAACCTGCGCCTGTCGCCGCTCCATGGAGGGTCTCCCCGATGATGAGAACTTCACCTGCATGGGAATGGGGGCAGGGATGTATAAATGGGAGCGCTGGCCCGATACCTATCGAGGAGGGGTTCACTTCCTTACCCCTGATGAGGCGAAGGAGGTCTTGACCAAGCTGAACAAGAGGGGCCTGGTGCACTCTATCTATACATTCGGCACCCCCTATCTCGCCGGTTTATGCAACTGCGACTACCCAGATTGTGCCGCCATCAGGACAGCGATCGATCTAGAGATCAAGATCCTGTGGAAAGGGCACTATGTAGCTAAGATCGATCCCGAGCTATGCAATGGCTGCGCCTCGTGCGTGCACCGCTGCCAGTTCAGGGCGCTCAGCTTTGTCCCCAACAGAAACAAGGCCTATATCGACCAGCTCCAGTGTTTTGGCTGCGGGCTTTGCGCTACGGAGTGCGACCAGGAGGCGATCACCCTGGTGGAGCGGGCCGGCCTTCCCGCGCTGGCAAACGTATGGTAAATATGAATAGAAAGGGGTTAAAGATGCTGCCCACAATCACCGTTAACGACGAAAAGTGTAAAGAACCCATCTCCTGCCGCAAGTGCCTGCTTATTTGCCCCACACACGTTCTCGGGCTGGGCACCGATGTGGGGCCTCAGAAGTTCCGTGAGATAGACCCCAGCCACTTCATTGTGAGAGCGGTGCGCTTCGACAAATGCAGCGGCTGCATGGATTGTGTTAATGTATGCCCGCAAAATGCCATTCGGGTGAGCTTTAGCGGAGGTGATGCGAGATGACTATGGGTTGGAAATACGCCAAGCCAATAAAGGAAAAACTGATGACCCTGGAGGAGCCGGGGAAAGCGCTGCCCTTCGATGCTGATCGCGGGCTGGTCGATGAGATCACGGCGCAGTGCGATATTGAGGCGCTGGTGGAAAGCCTCAAGGGCAAGGATGAGAAGGCGGCAGGAGAGGCCCTGGAGGCCTTCGGCAAGGAGCTTATGAAGCTTACTATTGAGCTTGCCGATGGCAAGTATATCGATCGCACCGGCGAGATGGTGGAGAGAGTGGCCAAGCAGACGGGGGTCTCTTTCCCTCATCGCTTCGAGCGCTATGTGGAGCTTTCTATCCTGGCCTCGCGACCCACCGACAGGTGGAACATCGCCAAAGCGACTACCAAGGAGCTGGTGCTCCAGGTCTCTAGCTGTACCCTAAACAAAGCGATGGCTGAGGCAGGACTCGCGCTTCCCTGCAAGGCGATGTGCCTTGCCTGCTTCAAGGTAGCCGCTGACAAGACCGGCGATAAATTAAATATGAAAATGAGCAAGACACTGACCAAGGATGGTATGTGTGAGTTCACTTTTTCGCTCCAGTCGTAGGATAAGATGTGAATTCAGCGTATTCATGTCACCGCCTCAAGGGGGATGGCAGGAGTCATGGGGATTTAACGGTTTCCAGTGGTCCAGAAGCTTTCGAGCCCACAGAGTGGGGCTCGAGGAGTTCCTCGAGGAGTGGTATGACCGAAGTGCCGAGAACTGCAACCTCTTCGAGAACATCAGCGAGGTGGATAAATACAGCGTCACCTGCACCGTGTGTAGCCACTTCGAAGAGGAGTGCTGCTCCCCTGGCTCCAAGGGCCCGAGCATCCTCAGCCTGCTCAAGGCCTCCTACAGTCACGATGGACTGGCCTGGCAATAGTGACCGGTAGCAGAAACAGAAAACACTTAAAACATCCCTAGGTTCGAAAATGGCGATAGTCATTGACACAGCAAACCCAAAACCCTAAAATAGTCATCGAAAGCTAAAACCCATAGTAGCTAAAATAGCAAAGTGAACCAGGAAAAAACCTTAGTTCAAGCGGCGACGCATTTCCTTGCTAGCTTGCCTCCCCAGGAGAGGGAGGAATACCAGCAAGAGTTGAATAAGTTTGTTCGCTGGTATGGCAGGGAGCGCCCCTTGAGCCAGCTTGCCGCCCGCGAGGTAGCAAGTTACGCCGAGAGGATGGAGGGCTCCTCAGCCAACACCATGAAAAGGCTGGCACCGGTGAGGGCTTTCCTATCCTATGCCAAGAAGGAAGGGCTCATCAAGAATAATCTTGCAGTCCATCTTCGCGTGAAAAAAGGGTCGCTCAAGCAAGAGCCACCCGGTAGGGGACGTATCGAGGCAATCATCCTGACACCAGAGGGTTACCAGGAGCTGAAAGCGGAGCTTTCCGCCCTTCAAGGGGAGCGCCCCAGGATTGCCGATGATATCCGTAATGCTGCCGCCGATAAGGACTTCCACGAAAACGCCCCCCTCGATGCCGCCAAGGACCATCAAGGAATGGTTGAGGCGCGGATCAGGCAACTGGAAACGATTCTCAAATCGGCGGTGGTCACTACAAAGAAGGGTGATAGCGCAAAGGTGATGCTGGGCAGCATAGTCACCCTTCAAGACCTCTCCTCCAATGAAGAGCTGCGCTATACTCTGGTCAACCCCAGCGAGGCGAGCCCCTCAAAGGGCAAACTCTCCATCGACTCACCCACAGGGAAGGCGCTCCTCAGTCGCCGGCAGGGCGAGACCATCGCGGTTGCCGCTCCAGCGGGCACGCTGCGCTATCGCATAGCCAGGATCGAGGACTAAGCACGATACCCTAAAAGGAGCTGCGCTTAAGCGGCAGACTTTCACTTCTTGTAGCGTGATATGCAGCAAGCGCTAAGTTCAAGCGCTCACCGAGCCCCAGCTGTTGGTACCAAAGGAGCTTAAAAAAACGAGTCCCCGATGAAAAGTGAAACTCTTGGCCCTCTTAATGAGATGGGTTACTAAAATAAAAAAGGAGGTAGCGATGAAATTCTTATCAAAGGAACTGATTGATGAAATGTTGAAGCAAGCGGAAGCAGATCCGGAGCTCCCGTCAAAGCTTAAAGGGCTGACCATCAGGCTCCTCATGGTAGGCACTGACTGCCCAGGGAATGAAGACAGGCAATACTCGATCATTCTTGCAGATGGGAATCTTATCAGTATGGAAATGGAGACGCAGCCCGCCCCCAGTGACCTGAGGACTGCACCCCTCGATAAAACCAAGTATGATTCCCGGGTTATTTGCTCTTATGAGACGCTCCTCGACTTAGTGCAGGAGAAGATGAGCATGGTGGCAGCACTGGGGAAGGTGACGATTGACGGGGATTTACCCAAATTGATGACTCAGGTAGAGGGATTTATCGCTCTACTGCAATTTATGAACACACTGCCTCTAGAGTATTGATGTCAGTTTCCCCTTGCAGACTGGTCGGGGTGAGAGGATTCGAACCTCCGACCTCTTGCACCCCATGCAGTTTTGGCAAAAGGCGGGAACCCCTTGCCTCCTTTCCGAGGTTCATTATAACCCATCAGCGTTTTCAGGGATGGACTTTTGTGTGGTCGCGAGCGGTGGTGGATTCGAACCGCCGACACCCTGATTAAAAGTTATCGAAGGACTTCTCGTATCTGGATGAGAGCAAAACCCTGATTTTGAAACCCTAACTTGGTGCCTTTATCACTCCCGTATTTCTACCAGTTAAGGACCCACCACTTAGGCCTTCGACCGATACTACTGTAATAATTAGCGGGTTATTTTGCAATATCTGTGATGTGGGTGTGATGTCTGTGTGATGCGGAAATAGGGTGAAGCACCGGGCAGTCAGGATATACGCAACCCTCAGCAATTTGCACTCTTCTAAGATCACCCCTCCAGCCTTTACAGGACGCTTTGAGTCCAGCGTAGCCAATAATCCATTCCCAACTTCGGAAATGGGGCAGTTGAAAGGCACCTCGCGGAAGTGCATCACACCTTATAGCTGCCGTGGTTTCTGCCCTCTCTTATTTCCTCAGGAATAAGGTCGGATACTTTCGCTGTCGCGACACATGCTACTGTGTCTGCCGCACCATAGTAGACCAGAACCTCATCGTTATCCTCGAGAACCTCCTTATCCACACTTGGGACAGCGCCGCACGTGAATACTACATTGGGAACGTAGCATCCCTCCTCGCCGAGCTCGCAAGTGTCCTCTGGCTCCAGTACGGGATTGGGAGAGCGATAGACCAGCTTGCCCGGATCGTCCAGTGCCACTAGCAGGACACCCAGCCGGTAGACAAAAGATTGGTCAACGCCGTGATAGATGAGCAGCCAGCCGTACTTGGTCTTGATAGGCTGACACCCGCCGCCAATTTTGAACCCATCCCAAGCCATTCCTGCTCCTGGGCCTAGCAGTATGCGATGGTCTTCCCGGGGCCAGGGAGAGTCTACGCGCTCAGAGGAGGAAATCCAAATGCTTGGCTCAGTCCTATGGTACATCACATACCGTCCGTTGAACATCTCTGGGAATAAAGTGGCATCCTTATTATCAAAGCCTGGGAAAACAAGGCCATGTTTTTCCCACTGGCTCCACCGACGGCCTAGGAAGTCCTCAAGAGCGATAGAAGCTAGCGCGATCTGCGCGATAACACCATCATATGCTGTATACAACATATAGATGCGTCCCCTTATCAGGACGGGCCTTGGATCCTCGCAACCCCTCCTCTCCCACTTTTCCCCCGGTTCAAATATCGGATCCTCCAACCTGTCATCGATATGAAAGCCATCTGAGCTCATGGCCAGCCCGATTCGGGAGACCTCGTCCTCTCCACATGCGCGATACAAAATGTAGATCCTGTCATTCAACCTTATAACACCTGGATTGAACACGTACTTAGACTCCCAGGGATGTTCCGCTATCGCCCGGAGAATGGGATTCCCCGTGAACCTGATCAGCTTGCCTGCTTCAGGCTCCGCCGGACGTGGCAATTGCTCTGGCATAACCCCCTCCACCGCTTCCCATCCGGGCAGGATAAGCCGAGCCAGGTTATCCGATTCCTCCCCGTGACCCATAAGCTCCATGATCTTCCTGTCCATATACTCCTCGGTGCCGCCTATGGCCTTAAGCATATCCACCAGAAACTCCCTTGACGCCCAGTCTCTCTCTACATGCAGTGACAGAGGCTTGGGCAAGCCTTTGCCGCCTTTGAAGCTGTAGCTGGACCAAGTCCAAGCAGAGCAAGGGAGGAACGTCCCGTCGGGAAGGGACAAGGCAAGATGGTAGCAATCCGCGAGGTAGCTTAAGTTTGTCGTCAGATGCAACAAAGAGGGATCCCCCGCCTTTTCGAGATCGCTGATCATCTTCCTGAAATTCTCGATTACTTTTCTCTGGAGCTTGTTTTCAAATATGTTATGCGCTGACAAAGGATCCTTTCCCCAGTGGCCTTTCAGTGAGTTTATTACCCTGGTCCCGAATTCTTTTCTCTCTCGCGCGAACTGCTCCCAGATTTCCCCGATACTCTCAGCCTCAACGATATTCTTAGCTATTGTGAGAGAATAGCGTAGCTTGGGGAATTCGCCGCCGGCTCCTGCGGGCAGGTTGCTGATGACTATCCTTCCCGCAAGCTTGACCAGGTGCGATGGCTCCCTGAGTTGGTTAAGTATGGGGAAATCATCATAGCTTTCCACCAGTGGCTCTATGCTCAAATGAGTGAAATGCTCCGGGCGGGCGTTTCCCGCTATCCAATCCCACACCCTTGCCGTGTGTTCCTCCTCCTCTGAGAGGCTTGCCAGAGCCAGAATATCATTTGGCCCATATTTCTCTCCAATATCAGCCAGGCTAATTGCCCCGAATCTGATAAGCAAGTTTTTGGGGGGATTGCGTTGCAGGAGCCAGGCAACCACCTCAGGCTTCAGAGCGAAGGTTGGAGAGTGAGGCATACTCTGGAATATGGCCCTGGCGACACTCATGGTTCCGTGCACCGTAGAGAGATCACCGGTTAAAAGAAGTTCGCCCGTGTCCTTCTCCACCTCGAGCACAAGCTCCTTCAGGCTCCGGACTATCTCATCAGAAGTCGCCTCTGGCGATAACTTGAGCCCGTCACCAAGAAAGTCCTCGAATTCCTTTCGGTACCTCTGAAGAATACTTTTATATGTGTTATCGGTGCTTACGATCTCGTCGGTAGGCGCGACAAGCTCCTTGGGTGCTATAAGGGGAAATCCAGGTATGAACTCGCGATACGTCACCATGGGTAAAAGCGGCTCAAGTGCCCTTTCCTTCTCGCTCCAAATCGACAAGAAGTCGGAGTTCCGCTTGATGAATTCCTCGGTATTCTGCTCAATCACCCATTCCGCCACGGAAGCCATGAAGTACTCCGCCCCCTCGGGATAAGCACCACTTAACCGCTCCTTGAACCCGCCAAGCTCCTGTGCAAAGCAGGCCTCCCTGGCGTTGCAGATTGGAATGAAAGCATTTAGGATGTTGTCCTTGGTGTATTTCTGCTCCAGACAGTAAGTAAGCAGGAAATCGTAAGTGATCTCCGCCCAGAGACATGAAGAGCACCTGAAGTCGTGCGGATCACTTCCTCGTAGCTTCCGCAGCTCTCTTAACGCCTCTCGAGACAGGAACTCTTGGTACAATCCTTCAAACTCATTGAAACCTTCTTTATACCGCTCAATCAGCTTGATGGGGTCTGTTATCACCTCTTCTGGCCAGTGGTTCTTTCTTTCCCCGAATATGGCTATAGGGTGGACTATGTCCCCTTGCTGCTGCCACCACTCCTTGCCAGCCAATGTCCCTTCAAAGACTGCCCTGATCTGCTGCCTCCACACCGTTTCACTGTCCGGGTGGCTTCCATTGATCTTCACTCCCAGGCTTGTTTCGCATATATTCGCTGCGCTGGTGACAGCTTTTGTGATAAGCCGGATGTCAAGACCGTGCTCACCGACTTGATCGCTCCAGATATCAGGGTTATCGAGATAAGCTCTGACTAACTTGCTTGAGACCCCCAGTATTGAGCTTGGCAAACCCGCTACTTTGAGATTGAAAATGGAAGCGAGCAAAGGACGAACTAAGTGATTTGAGCCCGGCGCATCGAGGTAATGACGGTTGAACCTAGGAATAACAAGGTCCATAGCTTCCTTGCTTATTGGAAAAAGTAGACGCCTCACCCATTCTGGAGCCAGACCTTCAATGTCGCCCTTGACGTCTCTGCTTTTGAGATCTGCCTCAAACAGGGTTAGGTCGGCATGGAGTCTGTTTGCTACCTCCATTATTGCCCTCACGCTCCATACCTTGCCACTCACGAGTTCATCTTTCATTAGGAAGGCAATGCGCCGTATGGTTCGCCTCAGAGGGACTTGCCGAACTGCCTGTAGGGCTTCCTCTCCCTCCTTGCCACCAACGCAAACAAGGACGCACCTTTTATCAGGGTAGAACTGGACAAGTGCTCTTACCAAGGTCTCACAGACGTGCCCAATTGTATCGGCTTCGTTTCGGAAAGGGATGCCAACTACTACGTCAGCTTGCCCTATTTCGCTTGCCTTTATGAGAGGTTCAATCAGCGATGCTGCGTAGGCTTCTTCAAAATCTAGGGTATCTCTAGTCATCTCTTCGAAGTCTGCTCCTCGTCTAAATAGGGAATCGTCTGGTATTGAAGTAAACTATCTATAATACATTAGCACATACGCCATTGACCATACAATAGCTCTTGCGCGCAGGAGGAAATGTGAGGCCTGAGCCAACAGCAGCGGAAAAGATCCCTTGGACTCTAGAAACCAACCGAACCAGCCCACTCTATCGCATCGTTCAAGTGGGCTCGAAGGACATCGTAGCTGAAGTACTTCTTCCCCACTACAGTGTTGTAGCTCGTTACGCTTTGCCACTTCTCAGGGTTGGTGAGAAGTGTCATTATCTGGCGGGCGGCTCGGGCCAGCACTTCGGGGGGAATTTGAACAAGGCACGTTGAGCCTAACTCCGGCAGGAGCGTGTCTACAAGAGACACCACCTCAACGCCCTTGGTGGCAATATCCTCCTTGAACACCGGGTATTCAAATACTGCTACGGGCAGTTCGGCGGCGAGCAACTACGAAGGAAATTTGAGGGAAATAGCGAAGAATATGATTTCGAGAGTGTCACGCCGATGAAAGAGGCAAGTCCAGTTCTTGAACTCTATGCCACCATCCATGTACCTACCGCATCCAAAGGAGGCCTCTAGCAGGATTACGGACGCAGGGGGTCATGGGTTCTAGTTCCACCAGGGACGCCAGCTACGAAAAGAGTTGATTCTGAACGAGAGCCTTTGGGGGCTGGGGTAAGCATTGGTCGCGTAGCCAATCCATACTCTGCCCCCCGTGAGCAAGTCACTGAAACACACAAGCACCTGAAAGAAGGTCTCACCCAATACCCTGGAGGGAGACCCTACTTCCAGACGATAGAGGGCTCTTTCCCGGTGACATCACTAGCGGTGAAAAGAGGTGAAGTTGGAGCCAGGCTCTGAAACCTTGAGCGGCAGAGTTGCTCTGCCAGCTCAAGGTGCTTCAAGGCCTGATTTCTCCATGAGAACTCCTCGGCATATCTGGCCGCTCTCTCTGACATTTCTTTCCTGAGCCCGGGGTCCAGTATAAGCCATCTAATCCCGTCAATTAGGCGACCAAAGTCCGGCAATGTCAACCCACTGGCCATTTTCACCGTTTCGCCAACACCCTCCATGTCCCTGCAGGCGATGGTAGCCCCAGCGCCCAAGGAATGGGCTATCATTCCGCTCTGAGTGCAGTCGCTCGGCCAGTAGAATTGGATATCCAAAGCTCTTAGCATGACAGGAAGTAGATCTCCTGGCAGATAAGTCTCCAAAAAGAAATGTCCTGCGTCGCTGTACCTCGCCCTTAGTTTCGCGGTATACCCACTGTCGGCTTTGTTGTCGGTTTGCGGCAAGAAGCCAACATAGACCGCCACAATCTTTCTTCCAGGCAGCATCTCGTGCAGCACATCACGGGCATGAAAGAGGAGTTCTATCCCTTTGCTATGTGTGATGAATCCAGTCCCACCAATTAGCGTCGCCTCCGGGTCAAGGAAAACGCGTTCCTGCCTCAACTTGCCTTTGCTTGCTTGATCCAATCCGGATTCGCCTATCAAGAATTCATGAATTCTCCTCTTGGTTTCTATTCGGCATCTGGCCAGACGATGTCAGATTCGTAAGTATGCTAAGAGACTTGGG
>JABUBP010000374.1_pt1 | contig 12220 bp, 9 predicted proteins | sample 7240331 | NCBI WGS metagenome assembly JABUBP01 (sample SAMN07256347, study PRJNA390944) | subsurface metagenome | isolation source: Methane hydrate marine sediment | place: Pacific Ocean: Eastern North Pacific, ODP site 1244 | collected 2002 | reverse complement strand
TAATAGAACCCCAGCCTTCTTTATCGGGAAGGCTGGGGTTTTTTATAGGAAGTAGCTTTTTGAATAACTGAGGAGTACCCTCAGAAGGATGAGGCATGTAGGTTAGCACCGTTAGATACAGAGAATAAAAGGAAGGGAGAAGGCAATGTCTTCATTTAGCAGATTACTTATGGTAACCTTGGGTCTAGTGCTTATCTTTTCCGGTTGGACAGAGGCTCAGGAAAACAAAGAAGAAAGCATCCTAGAGCTAGAAAAAATAGTTATTACCGCTACCCGTACTCCCCATTTATTAAAGGATGTTCCGGTGAGCACCACGGTCATCACTGAAAAAGAGATCGAACAAACCGGTGCTTCCACGGTGGCTGAGGCATTAGAGAATGTAGCGGGAATGAGAGTGACCGCTTACGGGGGTCCGGGTTCACTGACTACAGCACATATTCGCGGTTCTGCCGCGCATCAAGTCTTAATTCTAATGGATGGACGAGAATTAAATTCTGCCGCTTCCGGAACCATAGATCTGGGTTTCCTTCCGGTACAAAACATCGAAAGGATCGAGGTAGTTAGAGGTCCCTTCTCCTCTCTCTACGGAGCTAACGCCCTGAGCGGCGTTATCAATATCATTACCAAACCTGCTCCTGAAAAGAGGCAGACCGAGATCAGAGCTTCCTATGGCACCTATGAAACCAGTGGATACACTCTTACCCATGGTGGAAAGCTAGACAAGACTGGATGCTCTCTCACCGCTAAGCTGGGAGACTCAGCCGGAGACAGAGAAAATAGTGGCTGTAACGAGACACATGCGACAGCCAAGCTCACTTATGAAGTCAATGATTCATCGGGGCTCTCTTTATTGGCTGGTCACTCTCATCGAGACAGCGGGGTTCCCGGCTCCACCACTTATCCCACTCCTAGTGCCCGGGAAGAGGACAAAAGGAACTTCTTGGATCTTTCCTACCACAAGGATTTAAAAGGAGGAGCTCGTCTTCTTGCTAAAACTTTTATCGAACAATATGAAATATGTTACCAAGACCCTGAGGCCTGGGGCGGTCCGATGAAAGATACAACAGAAAATCTTGCCAGTGGTGTGCAAATGCAGTATAGCCTCCCCTGGGGAAGACATTTCCCCATGATAGGTTTGGAGCTAAGACAGGATCGGGTCAAAGTCACCACCATTGATGGAGCTTCCAGAATTGGTGACCCCCGGAAGTTAGATACGATTTCTCTCTACCTTCAGGACGAGATAAATCCTTCTTCCCGCTTAGTCCTCGTCCCGGGACTGAGGTACGACAATCCCTCCGCCTACGCTTCCCAATGCAGTCCTCGAGTGAGTCTCCTTTACCTTTTAGGATACAATACCCGCCTTCGTGCTTCCTATGGTCAGGCTTTCAGGTCCCCTACGGTAAATGAACTTTACTGGTATGAGGATTGGGGGTGGGGAATGGGTCTATTTGGAAATGAAGATCTTAAACCAGAAAAATCTAAAGGCTATGAGTTGGGATTGGAGCATCAGTTTAGCCTGCCTCTACTAGCCAGAATAAGTTGGTTTGATAGAAAAACTGAGCAGCTAATTAGCTGGGTGGAGATTTCACCCTGGCACTGGCGGTCTACCAATGTAGACAAGGCCCATAACCAGGGTATAGAATCGGAGCTCAGATTACAGTTGACCTCGAGGTTATCTCTCGGATTAAATTATCTCTATCAACAAGCTAAGGATGAGGGTGAGGAGTATAAAGGAAATTATCTGGCATATACACCTGAATACAAAATGGGCTTGAGTCTGGAATACGAAACAGATTTTGGATTAGGCATCCGTATAGAGACAGAGAAGGTAAGTGAGCAATATACCAATAGAGAAAACACCCAGAAATTAAAGGGCTATAATCTCCTTAACGCCAGGCTTTCTCAAAGGTTAACCAAGAAAGTTGAGGTCTTTGCCACGGGGGAGAATTTACTGGATGAGTCATACCAGGTGTTCAGGGATTACCCCATGCCGGGTAGAAGAATCAATCTGGGGATGAAAATTGGCCTCTAGAAAGAAAGTAAAAAGGGGGAAATTAGGGACTGGTAAGAAAAATAGAGTGGGTAAATTGAAAGTAGAGACATTTTCTCTTCTCATTTCCATACTCATTCATTTGGGACTTCTTGCAGCCCCCATTTTCCTTTCTCCCCCGAAGTCTGTCAAATATGTCAAAAGTATAAAAGTAGACTACATTATCTCTTTGCCTAAAATAAATCATCACCTGAGGGAATCATCAGGAAAATCCATAATCTCTCCCTTAACCATTGCATTCAAAAGAAAGAATAGGGAGCTACTCAAGCCATCTTCGATTCGCACGATAAAGCCCTCTATTTCTTCCAATCTGAGATCTCAGGAGAGAATCCTTTCTCCCGAAGAGACATCTAACCACAGGAAAAGAAAATCTCTATCCCTTTTTTCCCCACCAACAAAGGTACGTGAATCGACCATGGAATCTAACCCTCTCAGAGAAGGAACATCCAAGATGGTGAGTAAGATCGCGGGAGTGAATCTTTCAATTGACAAAGCCAGCATCCTTTCGTCTTTCTCACCCTTAACCCGGGTGAGAAAATTTCCTCTCCTCAGGAAAATTGAAGCAAGCGTTTACCTTGCGAGGGAGGAAACCTTGAGCCAAAAAAGATTGGCCGACCATACTCCGAGTTTAGCTACTGAGCCTGTAGGTCTAAACCAGACTCTACCGCTAAGGCAAAGGGAGGGAAGCCTGGCCTTCCTGGGTCTTCTTTTCGAGGAAAAGAAATCGGAACCTATGTCAGCTTCTTATTTACCCACGGAAAGGAACCTTAACCCTTTTCCTATGAGACAAAGTGAGAAGAATTACCCCCATCATCAAATTTTGTCCGCTTCCTTAGATCCGATGGTGCAGCCAAGGATTCGTTCTTATTCCCCCACCATAAAAGAAAAGAAATTCTCACCTCTGACCACTGAGCCAGATTTTCACCGAGAAGAAATCAGGATCCTGAAGGAAGATACAGAGCGCCTTACCGAGAGCCTTTGGCTAAGAGAATATGCACAAAAGATTCGAAAGTTAATCAACGCCAACAAAAAATATCCATCGGTTGCCAGGCAACACGGATGGAAAGGAAGAATAAAGGTCAGATCCACGATTAATTCCAGTGGCAGAGCCATAAAGACTGAAGTTTCGTCTCCCTGTAGTTACGAAGTGCTCAATCGCGCAGCAGAAAAACTGATAAAAGATACCTCACCTTTTCCTCCTTTTCCCTCTTCCTGGCAGAAAAATTCTCTCACTGTAGAACTACAAATTGTTTATCAGCTAGAGGAATCTACTTTGATCAAGGAGGATAGAGATTGAAGAAAATAGTAGTGTTTTCATTTCTGATAGGCCTGGGGATAATCTTATTTTCTTCAGGATTGGCATATCCAGAACAAAACTCGGCACCATATATTAAGCTCGGACTGGATTATTATCACTTGAAGGAGTACACCAAAGCTAGGCAAGCCTTCGAGCAGGCCGTTAAACTGGAGCCGGACAACTTTGAAGCCCACTATAACTTAGCTCTCACCGAGCTCGAACTCAAAGAATACGAGGAAGCTACTGAGGAGCTTATGGTCTGCGTAAAACTTAGACCAGCCTATCCAGGGATTCACTTGCTATTGGGAAACCTATTCTCCTATCAGCAACTGCCTGAAAAAGCTATAACTGAATATGAGAAAGAAATAACCATTAATCCTTCCGATGCTCTAGCCTGGTACAATTTAGGCCAAATCCTTTACTGGCAGGGGGAATACGAAAAAGCGATGGAGAACTTTGAAAAAGCTATTGATCTTAACCCTGATTTAGAAAGAGCGTATACGAGTTTAGGAATGAGTTATTTTAAGCTCCATCGTTGGGACAAGGCTTTGGAAGCACTCCAGAAAGCGGTCACTCAGAACCCTAAACACGTAGATTCTCATCTTTATTTAGGAAGGGTCCATCTTGAACAGAAAAACTATGAAAAAGCAGAAGAGGAGTTCCAGACAGTCATAGAGCTGGAACCCAAAAATAGTTATGCCCATGCCTATCTGGCTAACATTTATATGGAACAAGGAGAGTATCCTAAAGCAGAAGCCGAGCTGGAAAAAGCAGTAAAAATAAAACCAGATGAGCTTTTCTTCCATTATAATTTAGCTCACACCTACGTCCAGCTACAAAAGTACACGCAAGCAATTGAGGAGTTTCAAGAGGTCCTAAAACTGAAACCTGTTTTTCAGGACACCTACTTTCATCTGGGTAGTATTTACTACAAGCAAGGTAAAAACGAGCAAGCCATTGAGTGTTATGAGAAAGAGACCCAGCATCATCCCGACAATCCAGATGCCTATTTCAATTTAGGCCTTATTTATTTTGAAGAGAAAAAGTACGATCTTGCTGAACAAAACTTGAGGAAGGTAATACAGATTAACCCGCAGGACGCTCAGGCCCATGAGCTACTAGGGGACATGTATGCAGAGAAAGGGATGTATTTACAGGCAGCAGATCACCATGAAAAAGCCGCCCATCTAAAATCTCAGGGTTCTCAACCTCCAGAATAAGTTTTCCTGAATTCTACCATTTTTGCTCAAAGTTATTTTCAATAGCCTCTTCAAGAATTTCTAAATATCTTTGATAGCCCTCTTCATACAGCCTGATGTTTTCATTCCGGGGAATTACAAAAGTGGGTTTTTGCAGGCTGAGTTGAATCCCTCTTTCAAATAACCTGGCTGATACCTCTTCTACTGGCTCATCAACCACTCCTGCTGCAGCAATGTAGGCAGCACCAACCGCGGCACCCTCAGTATGAGGATTAATAAGCTCCTTGCCGTAAACATCCGATCTTATCTGGCTAGCTTCTTCGCCTTTAGAACCGCCCCCGGTAATGGTAATTCTTTTCGGCTCAGCTATTTTCTGCTTTTGCATACCTCTTTGTAAGAGCTCAAAGCCATACTTCATAGCATAGGCTACTCCCTCCATTACCGCACGAATCAAATCTTCCTTTTTATCCTTAGTCGGATCATATCCCTTGATGTAGAGTTTACCCTGGGGCGCATAGGGAACCCTTTGTCCATGGATAAAAGGAATAATGATTTTGCCATTGGAGCCTGCCGGCGTATTTCTGGCAACTCTGTTAAGCATCTCGTAAGTAAACCTACCTTTTCCATAAACCTTCTCGGCGATATAATCTATGGCACTGGCCGCATCAATAATACAGTGTAAGGGCTGTCTTGGTCCCCGGGGATGATTAAATCTATCGTCAGGAAGAATGAAAGGGTGTAGGGTTCCATCCACGATGGGCTGTTTAACCCTGACGGAAAAGGTACCTGAGGTACCTACGCTCTCTAGAAGATAGGCATTATTGCCTAGCATACTACACGGATTATCTCCTCCTCCACCGAAGATTCTGGTATCTACATCTAAGCCTGTCTTTTTAGCTATTCCCTCTGAAACAGTACCTACTTGAGAAGTAGAAGGAAGAATCTCCGGTACCCAGCGAGAATTTAATTTCATAACCTTCATTACTAATTCCGACAATGTGCCATCTAGCCTTAGATAGCCCGAGCCAGAAAGATCAGAAAGTTCTGTTGCCCACCTTTTTTCTCGGCTGATCTCTGTCTTTAGCCAGTCCTTGGGAAATAAAAGTTGTTCTATCCTTTTATAAACCTGAGGTAGGTGCCTGTAGATCCAGAGCACCTTTGGTCCTTGAAAACCAGGCATAGCATGCATACCAATCTCTTCAACATAAGCATCTGTTCTGGCAGTCTCTTTAGCTACACTTTCTTCTATATCCTTACATTCCTGAGCACTCCTTTGACAACACCATAAAATGGCTTCATACAAAGGTTGATTATCCTTATCCACTACCACTGCTCCGTGCTGCTGACCGGAAAAAGCAATCCCCTCAACTTCTTTACTTGTAATTCCTGCATTTTTTAATAGCCTTTTAGTTGCCTTTATAAATGCTCTTTTCCAGAGAATAGGATCTTGTTGAGCCCAGCTTGGCTTAACCCAGTTCACTTCATAAACCACACTAGCAGTTGCCTTAACCTCACCGGTTTCCATATCCAGAAGGACTGCTTTGTACCCGGATGAGCCCACATCACCGCCAATGACATATCTAGCCATCTTATCGTCCTCTCTAATCCTTCCTCATCGCATTTTTCTTTACCCACCGGGCATATTCACGCATACCTTCCTCTACAGTATATTGGGGATAAAATCCAAGCTCCTCTTTGGCAAGAGAGATATCCAGAGTCTCTCCTCGAGGAAAGAGCTTGCCCGGACCTATCTCCACCTGAGTAGGTTTATCACTATACTTTTGAGCTAAGCTCACCATCTGGAGGAAAGAAATCGGTTGTTCGGAAGAGATATTTACCGATTTGTGCTTGAGATTTTCAGCCTGGTAGAGAAGATAAGTTCCATAAGCAATATCTTTAACGTAAGTAAATCCCAGTTTCTGATCGGCACCTTTCTTCAGTTTTAGACCAGGAAGACCCTCAAGAGGCCCTAGAAGATTCTTAAACAGCTCAGTTTGCTGGGAAGGAAGCCTTCCCGGACCAAAGAAAAAGTAAAGACGAGCACTCCGAAAATCAAGGCCATAGTGATGCTCATATTGCTGACCAATGAGTTCCCCGGCCACCTTGCTGGCGCCATATAAGTCACTAGGATGAAGAGGATGAGTAAGTTCAGAAGGGTTGTCTTTTACCTCTCCATATACTGCTCCTGAGCTAGCAAAGAGAAATTTCTTAATTTTAAAGAGTCTAGCCAGCTCGAGCATATTGACTGTCCCGGTGAGATTTATCATAAGAGCCTGGTGAGGGTTTCCCTCAAGAGAGGGGTCGGCAGTTATGGCTACTGTATGTATAATTCCCTCAATTTTATCCTTATATTGGATAAATACTTCCACCAGTTTTGGGAAATCGAGCACACTTGCCCGAACAAATCTAATCTTATCTTTTACTTCCTTAAGATAATCAAGGTCCTTATCTACCACATCAAGAACTATAACCTCTTTTCCCACCCCAGCAAACCGGTAGGTAAGCCAGGACCCTAATTGTCCGTAACCTCCCGTAATAAGAACAGCCATTTAATTACTCCTTTAAAGCTATCAAGGAATGAGAAGTATCTTGCACCCTTGGCCTGAAATTGCTATATCAAAGGCCTTCTCGAAACCTTCTAAGGAAAATTTATGAGTAATTATAGGATCTATATTGAGTTTTCCCCCGGAAAGAAGATTCTCGGCTATCTCCCAGGTTCTCCATATTTCCCTTCCGAACAGTCCTCTGACCCTGGCTTCTTTCAGAATAATCTGAGGAGATCCATCAATCTTTAAAAGCTCCTCAGGATGACCTATCATAAATAACTTCCCCCCAGTCCTTAAGTAATTAAATGCTTTCTCTAAGGCTTCAACATCACCCGAAGCCTCGATTATCACTCCTGCTCCATTTCCGTTGGTCAGGGATAAAACTCTATCTACGAGAGATTCTTTTTGAGCATTAACCAGATGAGTCGCTCCCATTCTCCTGGCTAAGTTTAGCCTTTTCTCGTTAATATCGGTAGCGATAATTTTTTCGGCTCCTTTTATCCTCGAAATCCCTACCGCAAATTGCCCGATAGGCCCACATCCTATAACCACTACTGAATCTCCCTCTACTTCTCCTTCGTATACAGCCCTCAAGGGGATTCCCATTGGTTCGAGAAGACATCCCTTCTCAAAAGGTAGATCCTCAGGCACCCTCCTGGTAGAGACCAGGGGTATTATACAGTATTCAGCAAAACAGCCATTTACAGTGTGGCCAAAAAGTTCCATATTCTGGCAGGTGTGAGGGCGGTTATGCTGGCATTGCCAGCATTTTCCACAGGTAATATGGGTTTCCGCTGCTACTTTATCCCCTACTTTTATCCTTTTAACCTCCTTTCCAACCTCCACCACCTCACCGGCACATTCATGCCCTGGAATAAAGGGCAAAGACTTAACCACATTTTTACACCAGGGTATCCACTTAAAAATTTTCAAATCCGAGCCACATATAGCAGCAGCTTTTATTTTAACCAGAACCTCTTTGGACTTGGGCTCAGGTACAGGTATCTCCTCAAGATCAAAACCTACAGCCTCCTTATTTTTTAAAATCGCCTTCAAACCATTTTCTCCTTTCGCTTAAATTTTTCCCAAAGCAAGTTAAACTGCCAAAGTTTGAATCTCTTAACCAGGTCTGGGCAGCATATCACCTCCATGGTCTATAACCCCTATCTTCACCCTTTTTCCATGCTTTGATAAGACCATTTCCCATGCCTCATCCAGGCTATCGGCGTGCCTGAAGCCAAGCCTTTCCTTTTGCTCTATAGACAGTCCCTCCGAAACGCAGATAACTTCACAGCGACCTCTAACCAGCGCATGACAAACTAAGATAGAGGCACAGACGAGATCCTGGATCTTATTTTCTTTAATTAGCCGCTTTATCTCCTCATATGGCCTATCTCCGTATTTTTCAAACTCAGAGTGCGTAGGAGAGATGCCATCAGGGAAGGAAGCTAGAAGGATAACCGTGCCCTTTTCTCTAAGGCCGTGTTGGGCATAAGAGAGGGCCTTGGCACCCTGCCAATAGTCTATATCGGCTGGATAGGCACTTGCTATAATCACATCAGCTAACTCGGGTATTTTTTGCTCATAAACTTTCCTGGCCACCTTTACTCCCTCTCTGTGGGCCTTCACCGGGTCGCCAGAAACTACCTTGACTATTCTTCCCTTGCCATTGAGTACCACATTAACAACGAAATTTAATCCAGCAATTCTTGCCACCTCCTCCATCTCCAACCTGGCCTCATTTTCCGGATTTCCTGCAACTTCAAGAAAGTCATTCCTTTCTACCGCCAGAAGATGCGTTTTCCCAGTGGTCTCCCAAGAACAAATTCCAGGCTGGACTATCTTAGCGCCTCCTCCATAACCAGCAAGAGAATGAGGAACAATACTGCCTACCCCAATTAAATAATCAGCCTCATGGGCAATCTTATTAATGGAGACGGGTATCCCCCTGGGAGTTGAGCCCAGGTAGACAAGATTAGCTTTAGCCTTCCACTCATGGTTTAAGATGGTTACTCTTTCCGTAAGCCTTTTCCCAAAACAGTGCTCTATCTCCTCTTTGCTCATATAACGATGAGTTCCCAGAGCAATCAACACCGTGATATCTCTATCAAGTATGCCAGATTCATTTAATCCATCCAGGAGGGCCGGAAGAATCCTCTCTCGGGGTGTGGGTCGAGTAATATCATCTGCCATGATAACCACCTTCATTCCTTTTTTCACTTGTTGAGATAGAGGAGCTGAGCCTATGGGATTCTCTAGTGAGTGCTTAATGGATTTTTGCTCATTCTCTAGTCCAGGAAGATCCTCTGGCTTTATAACATACATAAGATTTCCCAGGGGAATTGTTACCTCAATCTCCTTGTCTTTATGCCTTAAAGCTAATCTTTTCCTCATTTTTTTTCGATCATTCAAAAACTTTGGTTTCCAATAAGCTCACTAAGCCATAATAAGCGATTTTCCTCGAAGAGTCAATTTGACAGCTCCACCAAATTATACTAAACTTAAGCATCAGATTGCGCTAATAGAGAGAGAAAGCCCGAGGAGGTAGGTTAAAATGCCTTTATATCGATATAAATGTGGCAGTTGCGGGGAAGAATTTACCCGCCTGGTAAATCTGGGTAAGGAAAATGAACTTGAATGCGCAAAATGCGGTAGCTCCCAACTGAAAAAACTTCTTCCTCGATTCATCAGCGGGAGAACCAAAGAAGGCACACTAGGTGGAACGAGTAGCTGTTCTATCTGCCGAGCACCAAGCTGTGTACCTTGCCATAGATAAATAAGGGAATATTTCAATGAGCCTCTGGGCCGAAAGATTCACTGAGGAGACCGATGAGCTGGTGAAGGATTTTACCTTCTCTATTGACGTGGATAAGAAACTCTATCCCCACGATATAGCCGGGAGCATTGCTCATGTCAAAATGCTTTCCAAGGTGGGAATCATCGAGGAAAAGGAGGCTCAAAAGATCATCCTGGCCCTGAAAGAGATAAAAGAAGACCTGGATAAGGGAAAGCTTGACTTCACTGGAAAAGAAGACATTCATATGGCTATAGAGGAGGAGGTAATAAGAAGAGCCGGGGAGGCTGGCAAAAAGCTTCACACGGCAAGATCCAGAAATGACCAGATAGCCCTGGATGAAAGACTTTTCTTGAGAGAGGAAATAAGTGAAATCCTCCATCTTATATCTAATTTCCAAAGGGTGATCCTTGAGTTTGCCGAAAAAAATAGGCAGGTTATTCTTCCCGGCTATACGCACCTACAATATGCCCAGCCAGTTTTTTTCTCTCACCACCTTCTGGCATATTTTTGGATGCTAGAAAGGGATAAACTACGGCTAAAAGACTGCTATGTCCGAGTCAATGTCCTTCCCCTGGGGGTAGGGGCTCTGGCGGGAACGTCTTTGCCCATTGATAGAGCCTATGTGGCCAGGCTTTTAAATTTTCCCCTCATTACTGAGAACAGTATGGACACCGTAAGTGACCGTGATTATATTATTGAATTTCTATGTTGTGTGGCTCTTTTAATGATGCATCTTTCCCGTCTCTCAGAGGATCTCATCCTCTGGTCATCTCCTGCCTTCTCCTTTGTTGAAATAAGTGATGCCTTTACCACCGGTTCCAGTCTCATGCCGCAGAAAAAGAATCCTGATGTGGCCGAACTCACCCGGGCAAAAACGGCCAGAGTTTATGGGGATCTTTTCTCTCTTTTCACCACCATGAAGGCTCTTCCTCTCTCTTACAATCGAGACCTCCAGGAAGACAAATCTTCTTTATTTGAGGCGGTGAAGATTATCAAGCGATGTTTAAAACTGTACCCCAGGATGATAGGTAAGATGAAGCTAAAACATGAGAATATGAGAAAACAGGCCCAAAAGGGCTTTTTCGCGGCTACGGACCTGGCTGATTATCTGGTAGAGAAAGGTGTTCCTTTCAGAGAAGCTCACGGAATGGTAGGGAAACTGGTTAAGCACTGTTTAAAGGAAAATAAGAGTTTTGAGGATCTAGCCTTGAAGGACTATCAAAAGATTTCTTCTCTTTTTGAGGCCGATGTTTTCCAAAGGATAAGGCTGGAAGAATCTGTTTTTAATAAAGAATCAACCGGGGGTACGGGAAAAAAGTCCCTGGCCAGGCAAATAAAACTGGCCCAGGAGAAACTGGAGGAAGGAGAAAATCCCATTGCCAGCCAATAGAAAAAGCCATTTCCACTATAAAGCTGGAGAGCTTTTCTGCGAAGAAGTACCAGTTGGCCAGGTGGCTGAGGAGGTAGGGACTCCTCTTTATCTTTACAGCTATAATAGCTTAATCGATGGTTACCGGGAAGTCTGCCACGCCTTCAGCAAACTCTCCCCCTTAATTTGCTACTCAGTAAAGGCCAATGCCAATCTTACCCTTTGCCGAATTCTGGCCACCGAAGGTGCGGGAGCAGACATTCTCTCGGGAGGAGAGCTATACAAAGCGCTTCAGGCCGGATTCCCTCCTCAAAAAATAGTTTTTGCGGGACCCGGAAAAAATGAAGAGGAGATAGAATACGCCCTAAGAGAGAACATCTTTATCTTTAACGTGGAGTCACCAGGAGAGTTAAGATTAATAGAAAAACTCAGCCGCCAATTGAACCAGAGTGCCAAAATATCCTTACGCATAAATCCCGACGTGGATCCGAAAACTCACCGCTACATCACCACCGGCAAGAGGGAAAATAAGTTCGGTCTTGACTTTGATGAGGCAGAGAAACTATACTCCCAGGTTAAAAAATCACCCCTCTTGGAGCCAGTAGGGATTCATTTTCATCTCGGCTCCCAGATAACCAGCCTTCAGCCTTATCTTAGGGCTCTGGAAAAGATCCTGGATTTTCTTGAACTGCTTAAAGAAAAGGGACTGAACCTAAAATATGTGGATATGGGAGGGGGATTTGGCATTAGCTATGAGGAAGGAAAACTCCCTTTAAACATCATGGATCTAGCAGAAAAAATCTATCCATTGATCAAGAAAACCGGGGCAAAATTAATCCTTGAGCCAGGAAGATTCCTGGTGGGACCGGCCGGGGTCTTAATCACTCAGGTACTTTATAAAAAGAATAGAGGGAAAAAGAGATTTATCATTGTAGATGCGGGGATGAACGATCTCATTAGGC
>JABUBP010000373.1_pt1 | contig 12228 bp, 11 predicted proteins | sample 7240331 | NCBI WGS metagenome assembly JABUBP01 (sample SAMN07256347, study PRJNA390944) | subsurface metagenome | isolation source: Methane hydrate marine sediment | place: Pacific Ocean: Eastern North Pacific, ODP site 1244 | collected 2002 | reverse complement strand
CTTCCTGTCTTACGCCAACGGCAATCTGGCAAGCCAGAAGCTGATCGATCCGAAAATCCTGAATGACAAGAATATCTATCCGGACGAAGCGACGCTGCAGAAACTATTCGTCATCAATTCGCACGATGCCGCCACGCAGCGCATCATCAACCGCCTGTGGACGAAGGTGAAGACAGGAAAGTAGAGGCGCTGGGCCAGCTCACCGCCACCTGCGGTGCAGCCAGAGCCACTGGTCCGGATATTCACGCACCCAGCTTTCCACCACGTCGGTGACGGCCTGCATCGTGCCCCGGATGTCGATCTGGCCGGAGGCATCACGCACCGGCTTCACCTCTTCGGACAGTTCGGCGCGGAAGCGATGGTTGGGCAGGCGGATGATGCGCACCCCGTGGATCGGGCACTCGACCTGACGGGCGAGGCGCGCCAAAGTCGGATTGGCCTTGGTCTTGCGGCCGAAGAAAGTGACCTCGACGCCGTTGCCGAACCACTGGTCCACCAGCATGGCGACGTGCTGGCCGTTCTGCAGGGCCTGGCCGAGCTTGAACGGCGCGGCGGGGCCGGCGGGAATCAGCGTTCCCATCTTCACCGCGCGGGTACGTTCGATGGCGCGGTCGGCGGCCTCGCTGTTGGGCCGGCGAAACAGGATCGTGGCATCGAGCCCGTGCGCGACGGCAGCGAGCGCCGGTATCTCCCAATTGCCGAGATGGCTGGCAAAGAAAATCGCGGGCTTGCCGTCGTCGCGCAGCAGGTCGAACAGCTCCTTCGTGCGTGCATTGAATTCGACGCGGGCAGGCTTGTCCGGGTGCTCGGGATCATAGTCCCAGATGTGATCGAGATGGGCGAACTCGGCGCCGACGCGGCCGAGATTGTCCCAGACGCCGGCAAGAATCGTCTCTATCTCCTGCGGTGACTTCTCGGGGAAGGCGGCCTTCAGGTTTTCGCGGCCGATACGGTCCTCGCGCAGACGGCGGCCGATGAAATGCGCGGCGCGTCCGAAGAAGTCGGCGGTCTTGTCGGGATTGAAGAGACGGGTGGCGCGCAGCAGCGTGATCGTGAGGCCGCCGACCGCGGCTTCGCTGAGCGGCTTGAAGGCATCGCGCAGCCGCGCCTTGATGCGGAGGAGGAGCAGGCGGTTCATCGCGGGCGCAGCGGCGGGACTGCCTAAACCGGTTCTCGCGTCAGGATCAGCGAGGCATTCTGCCCGCCGAAGCCGAACGAGTTCGACATGACGGCGGTGACGCGGGCGTCGCGCGCCTTGTTGCCGACGACGTCGAAGGGGATCGCGGGATCCGGGTTCTCGTAGTTCAGCGTCGGCGGGATGCGCTGGTGCTCAAGCGTCAGCAGCGAGAAGATGGCTTCGACGGCGCCGGCGGCCGAGATCGTGTGGCCCACGGCCGACTTGTTCGACGTCACCGGAATCCTCGAGGTGTGCTCGCCGAACACGGCATTGGTCGCCAGATATTCCATCTTGTCGTTTTCCGGCGTCGAGGTGCCGTGCGCATTGATGTGATCGATCTGCTCCGGCGCCATGCCGGCATCCGCCAGCGTCTTGAGCACGCAGCCGATCGCCGGCTTGCCGTCGGGCGCGGAGCGGGTGCGGTGGAAGGAATCGGTCAGCTCGCCGCAACCGGCGACGACGCCGAGGATCCTTGCGCCACGCGCAACGGCGCTGTCGTAGCTTTCCAGCACCAGCGTGCCGGCGCCTTCAGCCATCACGAACCCGTCGCGATTCTTGGAGAATGGCTTGGAGGCTGCCTGCGGCGGGTCGTTCTGGGTCGAAAGAGCCGACAGCAGCGAGAAGCGAACCATGGCTTCGGGATTGACGGAGGCGTCGGTGGCGACGCACAGCGCCGCATCGGTCTCGCCGCGCCGGATCGCCTCGACGCCGAGCTGGATGGCGGTCGCGCCGGATGCGCAGGCCGTAGACAGCGAGATCGGTGAGCCCTTGGTGCCGTAGGTCGCGGCGAGGCTGCTGGCGATCGAGCCGAACATGAAGCGATGGTGGAAGTCGGCGAACCTGCCGCCGCCGCTGGCCTGCAGCAGCTCCGGATAGCCGAAGTCCGGCTTGCCGACGGAGCGCCCGAGTTCGAAACGCTGCGGCCATTCGGTCTCGACCGGCGCCACCGCCAGGAACAGCGGTCCCGGGAAATCGCCTTTGGCGCCGAGGCCGGACTGGGCAAGTGCTTCATCGGTCGCGATGTGAGCGAGGCGGTCGGTGAGAGCGGTGGATGAATCGGCCGTGACGAAGTCGACCGTGCCGGCCATGGTGGTCTTCAGGCCGTCGATGGGAAAACGCGTCACGGTGCGGATACCGGATTGGCCCGATGTCAGCCTGTCCCAATTGTCCTTCTTGCCTGACCCAAGCGAGGTGACGACGCCCATGCCGGTGACGACGACAATCGGCCGGCCCAGTTTATCACGCGGTGCTGACATAGGTCCCCCGTCAACGTCTGGCGCTTTCGTCCGGCCCAGCGGACTTCCAGCGCGGTGATTACTTGACAGCCTCGACCAAGGCGAGACCTTCGCCCTGCCAGTGGCCGGCACCCTCGACAACAATCTGGTTCGGCGCCCCGGCCTTTTCAACCTCGAAACCGGTGGGATCGTTGGGCGGGAACATCGCGCCGCGCGAGATCGAGAGTGCGGCCAGCGCCAGACCGAGCGGGAACTGGGTTTCCAGCGTATGGCCGAAGATCGTACCCGTGGAGCGCACCGCATAGCCGGGGTGCTTCTGCAGAAAGGCCTTCTCTTCCGATGTCACGGCGTCGACGCCGGTCGAGCCGGAGATCAGATAGCCGCTGTCGCTGGAGAGGCCTAGTTTCGGCCACATCGCTTCGAGCGACCTGGTCACTGCGCCCGGCTGCTTGCGCTGCGCGAGGTCGGCGACCACGCGACTCAGCTTCGCATAAGGTTTGGCGCCGCGTGCCTCGGCGTGCTCGCGCGATTCCAGCACCAGGAACGCGCCAGCCGAGCCAAGCGCGAAACCGCTATGCGCCTTGTCGCGCGCCCATACCGGCGTGTATTTGCCCTTCAGGTTGAAGTCGGCGAATTCGTAGAGGATCAGAAGGTCCTGCCGCTCGCCATTATGGGCTGCGCCGACCAGCGCGATGTCGCTCTGTCCGCCCTCGATGCGTGCGACCGCAATGCGCGCAGCGTCCATCGAGGCCGCTTCTTCGCCCATGAACGTGCGCGAGGTGCCGCAAACGCCGTGCACGATGGCGATGTTGCCGGCGAGCAGGTTGGAGAGCTGCGCCAGGAACAGCGTCGGGCGCAGGTCGTTCATCAGCTTTTCGTTGAGAAAGCCGGGCGCCAGATTGCCCTTGGCGGCGGCGGTGAGGATCGAAAGATCGACCGCGATGTCGCGCTCGCCGCCGCCGGCGGCGACGATCATGTCCATCCGGGACAGGATTTCCTGGTTGCCCTTCAGCCCGGCGGAGTCGAGCGCCAGGCCGGCGGCATAGACGCCAATGCGCTGCCACGCCTCCATCTGGCGCTGGTCGCCCTTCTTGGGGATCTGCGCATCGAAGCTGACCGGCGCGAGCGGATGAACGACATAGGGCGCAAAGCGCGTCTCATCGGTATTGACGCGCTTGGCGTTCAGCGCGTCCCAATGCGTATCCAGCCCTTCGCCCAGCGACGACACGATGCCGATGCCGGTGATCCAGACGTCCTTGGCGTGGCTCATTGCGCGACCGCCTGCAGCGGGAAGCCGATCTTGTTGGCCACTGCATCCATATGCGTGCGGAACTCAGGACCGGGGAAGGGGGCAAGGCCGAAGGTGATTTCAGCGCTGCACTTCAGGTCCTTGCCGATGCGGCCCTTGGCCTTGGCGACGGCAAAGCCCGAGCCTTCGTGCTCGAGCGTGGCGTCGATGGTGAGCACCTGACCGGGACTGACAAACCCGCGCATCTTGGCTTCCTTGACGATGGCGAGGAACGGCATGCGTTCGAACTTCAATGCGCCGAGGATCAGCCAGCCGCAGCTTTGCGCCATCGCCTCGGTCAGCAGGACGCCAGGCATGATCGGGAAGCCCGGGAAGTGGCCCTCGAAGATGGTGTGCTTCTCGGGAACCCGCGCCTCTACCGTGATCGTCCTAGCCTCCAGGTTGAGGTCGACGACGCGGTCGATCAATCGAAAATAGTCGAGATCCATGGCCGGTTATTTAGGCAGGGGCGCCGCCGCCCGCGTTCTTGGCCGCGACCAGTTCGTCGATGCGGTCGGCGAGGTTCTTCAACACGAAATACTGCTCGGTGGTCGCCTTGCCGTCGTTGACCTCCTGGGTCCACTTCTCCAGCGGCATCTTGATTCCGAACGCCTTGTCGATGGCAAAGGCGATGTCCAGGAAGTCCAGGCTGTCGATCCCGAGATCGTCGATGGCGTGGCTCTCCGGCTTGATCGTGTCGCGCGGAATGTCGCAGGTCTCAGCGATAATGTTGGCGATCTGATCGAATGTTGAGGACATCATTAAGCCTTTGATATACTGAGGAATATTCCGGCGCTGATGGGAGACGCGAGGACCCGTCGCCCCGGAATGCCCGCTTCCCTGATCCGGAGTCGAGTGCCCGTATAACGGAGCGGGGGCCTGAGTTCAATGGAGCTTGGCCGGCCCTGCCGGGCCGGAATTGCAGGAAATGGCGACCTCTGGAATGGGTGAAAATCAGCCGCGCGGGATGGAGGAAATCTGGGCGCAGTCGCGGCGCCCCATCAGCACGCAATCCTGGTTCTTGCGCAGTTCGGCGATGCTCACGGCGAGCCAGATGCCGATGACGGTGAGCGCCACCGTGAAGGCGAAGGCGGCAAGGTTGGCCAGCATACGGTGGCGGAAATCATCGGGCTCGTCCTTGTTGCGCTCGTAACGAGACAGGTCGTTGGCTTCGTGACGGATTTCCTGCTGGCTGCGGCCCGGTGGCTGTGCCGAAGTACGCGGCCGGAACTTGACGACACGGTGGTCGTCATCCGAGCTGATGGGCCGCTGGGTTTTCAATGCTGTCGTCCGAAGGCGCGTTGCGCTGACTTTCTAGCACGGGTGGCGCACCCCTCACAGTGAATGTTGACGTTACATCAATGTGATGAAAGCAGGCCTGAAGCACTGCTTCAGTCGCGCGGACGGCGTTTTGCACCGCGGGCGGCCGTGACATAATAATGGAACCCGCCTGATCCGAACCCGCGCCAAGGGGAGTTCTTGCCATGGCGAACGTCCGCGAACCCTATGTTCATCCGGTCCCGATCCTGTCGCTGCGCCCGACCCAGATGACGGTCGGAATCCGCGAGGTGAAGGAGAAGCGCAAGCGCTGGCGCGAGCATAAGTCCGAGAAGAAGCGCGCGGAGCTGCTCGGCAAACACATGATCCCGGTCGTGCTCGGTCCCGACGAGCGCTACTACGTGGTCGACCATCACCATCTGGCGCGCGCGCTGCATGATGAGGGCGTCAAGGACATCCTCGTCACCGTCATCGGCAATCTCTCGATGGTGGATCGCCACGCGTTCTGGGGCGTGATGGACAACAAGCGCTGGGTTTATCCTTACGACTCGAAAGGCGAGCGGCGTCACTTCAAGGACATCCCGAAATCGGTGGCCGACCTGAAGGACGATCCGTTCCGCAGCCTCGCCGGCGAGCTGCGCCGCGCGGGCGGCTTCGCCAAGGACACCACGCCCTTCAGCGAATTCCTGTGGGCCGATTTCTTCCGCCGCAGGCTGTCGCGAAGGGTGGTGGAGGACAATTTCGCCAAGGCCGTCGAGAAAGGCCTCGCGCTGGCGAGGAGCCCCGATGCGGTCTATCTGCCCGGCTGGTGCGGGCCGGCGCCGGACTAGCGGCGCAGGATCGGTGCTGCAGCTTGCCGGAACTGGCCGGCCACCTTATCACGTGCCGGCAATCCCGGGGTGCCGGGGGCAGGACAGTTGAGGCAGCGCGTTTGATGAAATCGGCTTTGGGTCGGGAGGCGATCAGATCCATCGGCATTTCCCTGGCGATAACGCTCGTGACTCTGGTGGGGCTGGAGATCGTGTTGCGCGTCGCCGATTTCCGCGAGCTGCGCGAAACCTTGTCCGAGGAGTCGCTCGCCTACGATTATGATCCTGCGCTGGGCTGGGCCCCGATTCCGGGCTCCACGGGCACCATCAAGTCACTTCGCACCACCCACTACAAGCACAACAGCCTCGGCCTGCGCGACGAGGAATTCAGTCTGGATGCCAAGCCGACGATCGTCTTCCTCGGGGATTCCTTCGTCTGGGGTCTGGATTCCGAAGCGGAGGAACGCTTCTCCGACCTGCTGAAACCCCGGTTTCCGAACTACAAGATCATGGCCGCCGGCGTTTCCGGCTTCGGTACCGACCAGGAATATCTGCTGCTGCAGCGGATATGGCCGAAGGTGAAGCCGAGTGTCGTGGTGCTGATCTTCTGTGCGCAGAACGATCGCGAGGACAATACAAGGAGCCTTTATTTTCAGCACTACTACAAGCCCTACTTCGTGACCAAACCCGACGGGTCGCTTGAGTTGACGGGCTCACCGGTACCGCGGTCGCATCTGATTTATTTCCGGGATCACTGGCTGGTGCGCAATGTCTGGCTCGCCCGCCTCGCCACCAATGTTTATCTGCGGCTGAAATATCCGAAGGTGACGGTGCCGGATCCCAGCGAAAAGCTGGTTGGCAAAATCCGCGACTTCGTCGAGGGCAACGGCAGCAAGTTCATGGTCGGCATCCAGTACCATGATGGGGCGCTAGTTCGTTTTCTCGAGGCCAACCGGATTCCCTTCGTGAAGCTCGAGGGGGCGGACTTCATTCCGAACGTGCCGGGAAACATGTTCGGACCTCACTGGACGCCCAAGGGCCAACAGGACGTGGCCGAGCGCATCTACAGCATGCTGTCCGCCAACGGCGTCGCGGCATCAGGCTCGGCGTCCGCCAAGTAGGATCAATTGCCCTTCGGCAGCCGGCCCATCAGGTAGAACTCGTCGTTCGGCCGCATCGCGGTGACGTTGGCCATCCGGTTCGACAGCGCGAAGAAGGCGGAGATCGCCGCGATGTCCCAGACGTCGTCGTTGGAAAAGCCGTGCGCGGCGAGCGCTGCAAAATCGCTCTCGGAAACTTCCTCCGCCGAACGGCTCACCTTCATGGCGAAATCCAGCATTGCACGCTGCCGCGCCGTGATGTCGGCCTTGCGGTAGTTGGTGGCGATCTGATCGGCGATCACCGGGTTCTTGGCTCGGATGCGCAGGATCGCGCCATGCGCGACCACGCAATACTGGCACTGGTTGGCGGCGCTGGTCGCCACCACGATCATCTCGCGCTCGGCCTTGGTCAACCCGCCGTCCTTTTCCATCAGCGCGTCGTGATAGGCAAAGAAGGCGCGGAATTCGTCGGGGCGGTACGCCAGCGTCAGGAACACGTTGGGCACGAAGCCGGATTTTTCCTGCACGGCGAGGATGCGGGTGCGGATATCCTCGGGCAGCTTGTCGAGGGACGGCGTCGGAAAGCGGTTCAGCGGCTCAGCCATGAAAAAGGTCCCGGTTGTTTTGCCGGGACCTTAATTGAACGCACAGGCCGTGCAAGGCGCTAGCGCAGCGGCTTCTTCAAGAGCGAGAAGCGATCGGGATCGAGGCCCAGCGAGGGCTGCAGCATCGGGCCCTCGACGGTGCGCGGCGCAGGAGCGGGCGGTTCATAGCGCGACGCGGGGGCCGACGGCTCCGGGCGGGGCTCGAAGCGCTGCGGCGGGCTGTAGCTGCTGCTGGATTCGCTGAACGAGTCGCGGTTGTCGCGGCTGGAGGTGGCGCCGCGCCATCGCTCCAGCACCGCGCTGACGAAATGCGCATCCTGGCCGGCCGAGGCCGACGGCGCGGAAGCGATGGTCGTCTCGGCGCGCGGCAGTTGATGCGGCGGCACTTCCTTGAAGCGCAGCCGGGTCGGCAGTGCCACGCCTTCGCCGAAGGCGAGCACTTCGCGGGTGCCGAGCGACGGCACGAAGGACAACAGGTTCGCGGCGGCGTCCGAAACGGCCGAGCGCAGCAGTGCCTGGTCGCGGTCGTTGGCAAGCCGCATCGAAAACAGCGTGTTGCACTGGGAGATGATGGTGGCGTCGAGCTCAGCCGGGCGCTGAGTAATCAACCCGAGGAACACGCCGTATTTGCGGCCTTCCTTTGCGATGCGCGAGATCGCCTTGCGGGTCGGTCCAAAGCCGATGCTGCGGTCGGCGGACGCGTAACGATGCGCTTCCTCGCAGATGAACAGCATCGGCGAGACGCCGTCGCTCCACAGGCCGAAGTCGAATGCCATGCGGCAAAGCACCGACACCACGCTGTCCACGACTTCCACCGGGAAGCCGGCGAGCTGCATCACCGTCATCGGCCGGCCGTTCGCCGGCAGGCGGAACAGATGGCTGATCACCTCGGCCATGGTGTCGCCGCCGACGTTGGCATTGTCGAACATGAAGGCGTAGCGCGGGTCGTTCTTGACGGTGTCAACACGCGAGATCAGCTTGTGGTAGATGATGCGCGAGGAACGGTTTTCCAGCTTGCCCATGCGCTCGTCGATCAGCGAGATCAGATCCTGCAGGCGATATGGCACTGGCGTGTCGACGGTGTAGCCGACCTGCTTGGGATCGATGCGCTTGAGGCCGATGCGATCGGCGTTCTGGTACTGCGTATAGACGCCCTTGGCGAGCGGGATCACCTCGGCGAGGATGTCGAGCTCTTCGGGCACGCCGGGGCGGCCGGCGAACAGCACGTCGACGATTTCCTCGAAGTTGAACAGCCAGAACGGCAGTTTCAGGTTGCGCGGATTGAGCACCAGCGCCTTGTCGCCGAAGCAGCGGCCGTATTCGTTGTGAACATCGAGCAGGAAGAGACGCAGGTTGGGTCGCGCTTTGAGGATTTCGTTGAGCAGCAGCGACACGCCGGTCGATTTACCGACGCCGGTCGAACCCAGGATGGCAAAATGCTTGGACAGCATTTCCTCCACGTCGACATAGGCGACGACCGACTTGTCCTGCTGCAGCGTTCCGACATTGATCTGGTCCGATCCCGATGGCGCGTAGATCGTGCGCAGCTCCTGGCTCGAAATCAGGTCGACGGAATCGCCGATAGTCGGATAGTTGGTAACGCCGCGCTGAAATTTGGGTTTTTCCGTCGCGTTGATGATTTCGCCGAGCAGGTCGACGGAAGCGATGGCGATGAAGCTGTCGTCGGCGTTCGCAAGATTCTCGCAGGACACCTCGGTGATCATGGCCACAATGACCGAGCTCGCGCAGCGGATGCTCACGAAGCGGCCGACCGTGGCGCGCACCTCCGAAATCGCCATATTGCCGGTCGCCAGCAGCCCAACCCGGGCCAGCGAACCGCGCACGGAGATCACACGTCCAAAGGATGTCACAGCGATAGACCCAGTACTGCTAGAATGATGCCCTTCGCATTATCCGGACGCCACCTGCACAAACTGTTAAACCGGAGCGTTTCCGGGTCGGTCAAATTCCATCATTGTCGCAATTGCTTGCCGCGGTCGCCGGCGCCCGGCGATTTTGCCAAAATCCGATACGCCCATTGGGCCTGTTAACCGCTCCTTTACCGCCGACAGACGCCGCGAAGCGACAAACCCCGCGCGGAACTTATCCGCGCTGCGCGCATAGCGTTAACTTTCCGGAAACCTTTAACTTCCTGCTAACCGCAAGTCCTAACGCTGCTTCCACCTGTATCCGGCTACGATGCCGGTATCAGGGGTAGGCATGAGCAGCTTGGGTCTGGACAGATTCCGTCGGTTGCTGCGCGGCGAAGTCGCTTCGCAGGCCGACGACGTCGATTCAGCCGAGGGCAGGGTCATCCTGAAATGGCTCGGGCTCGGCTCGGCCGTGTTCGCCACCTGCATCGCCGCCGGCGCTGCGTTCACCACACTGAGCCTCCGCGAATGCGTGCTGCTCGCGGTCGTTGCGATCCTCGCGCTGACGGTCGCCCTGCTGCTGAAGCGCCATCAATGGTTTCACCAGACGCTCGCCGCAGAACGGCGTCAGCTGCGCACCGCAGTGGACAATATTCCGCAGGGCCTCGTGCTGTACGATGCGTCGGCCCGGATCGTCGTCTGCAACACGCCCTATATCGAAATGTTCGGCCTGTCGCCGGACATCGCGAAGCAAGGCTGCACCATGCAGCGGCTGATTGCGCATCGCCAGGAGACCGGGTCCTTTGATGGCGATGTCGAGGCTTTCTGCAATGCCATCATCCGCAACGTTTCGCTCGGCAGGGGCACGCGCCAGATCACCGAGGCGCCGGGAGGCCGCGCGATCGAGATCGTCAACAAGCCGCTGCCGTTGGGCGGCTGGGTCGCCACCATCGAGGACATTACCCCGCGCAAGCGCGCCGAGGAGAAGATTGCCCATCTGGCGCATTACGATGCGCTGACCGAACTGCCGAACCGCTTGCTGTTCCGCGAAAAGCTGGAGCGGTCGCTGAAAGAGTTGAAGCCCGGCGCGCGGCTGGCAGTGCTTTATATCGACGTCGACGAATTCAAAAGCGTCAACGACGCGCTAGGCCATCCCGTCGGTGACGAACTATTGAAGGGCGTCGCGAGACGCCTGCGCGACTGCCTCGGCGAGGCCGACATCGCGGCGCGGCTGGGCGGCGACGAATTCGCCGTCATCCAGCGTACCCCGCATGGCGCGGTGGACACCGAAAGGCTGGTGGCCGCGATCTACGAAGAGATTCGCAAGCCCTTCGAATGCGCCGGCCACCTGATCTCCACCGATGCCAGCATCGGTATCGCGATGGCGCCGGCTGATGGCCTCAACCTCGACCAGCTCCTGAAGAACGCCGACCTCGCGCTCTACGGCGCCAAGGGTGACGGCCGCCGTACCTATCGCTTCTTCGAGGCCGGCATGGATGCGCGCGCCAAGGCGCGGCGCGCGCTGGAACTGGATTTGCGGCAGGCCATCGCCGACGGCGGCTTTGAGGTTCACTACCAGCCGGTGGTCGACCTGAAGGACAACAAGATCAGCGGATGCGAAGCGCTGCTGCGCTGGCGCCACCCGCAACGCGGCACGATTTCGCCCGCCGACTTCATTCCGGTGGCGGAGGATACCGGCCTGATCAACGAGCTCGGCCAGTTCGTGCTGGAGACGGCCTGCCGCGAGGCCGCCAAGTGGCCGGAACATGTCCGCATCGCGGTCAATGTCTCACCGGTGCAATTCCGCAACCAGACACTGGCGCTCAACGTCGCCACCGCACTTGCCGCATCCGGCGTCGCGCCGTCGCGGCTCGAGCTCGAGATCACCGAGGCCGTGCTGATGCGGGACGATGAGGCGGCGCTGGCCATGCTGCACCAGTTGCGCGCGCTCGGCGTCCGCATTGCGCTCGACGATTTCGGCACCGGCTATTCCTCGCTGAGCTATTTGCACCGCTTTCCGTTCGACAAGATCAAGATCGACCGCTCGTTCGTGAAGAACATCAGCGACGAGGGCGCACCGTCTGCGATCATTCAGGCGGTAGTGAACATCGCGACCGCCAGCAACATGACGACGACGGCCGAAGGCGTCGAGCAGGAATGGCAGCGCGAGCTGCTGCGCGAGCTCGGCTGCACGGAGATGCAGGGCTATTTGTTCAGTCCGGCGGTCTCCGCGGCCGAAATCGCGCGGCTGATACCCGGCGCGCGGAAGGCGGCCGTCTCGGCCGCCTGAGACTGCCGCCAGAGCATTTCCCTAGCGCGCAACGCGCATGCCCGCGTCATTGACACCGGCCGGACGGGCGGCATAGCTTTTCACAAAATGATTTCGTCGCCGGGAATAAGCCATTCCCGGTCAACAAGAAACCGGGCAGGGTGGAACGCGATGATCCGCGGCATCGAGCTTTGAGCGACACCGCACGCCCATCCGCGCTCGCTCCGTTCCGGATCCGGAATTACCGCTTCCAGTGGCCCGCCGATCTGCTCACCTCCTGGGCGTTCGAGATGGAGCAACTGATTCTCGGCTGGTATGTGCTGGTCGAGACCGGTTCGGTGCTGTTGCTCACTTTGTTCGCTTCGCTCGGCTATGTCGGCACGCTGATTGCGCCGATGTTCGGCGTGGTCGGGGACCGCATCGGCCATCGTGACCTCTTGGCGATGATGCGCGCCACCTATGCGGTGCTGGCGACAACCCTGATGATGCTGGCGCTGACCGGCCATCTTAGCCCGCCCTTCGTCTTCGTCATTGCCATGCTGATGGGGCTGGTGCGGCAGCATCATCAGGGTTGTCGCCAGCACCGCATAGGTGGC
>JABUBP010000372.1_pt1 | contig 12230 bp, 9 predicted proteins | sample 7240331 | NCBI WGS metagenome assembly JABUBP01 (sample SAMN07256347, study PRJNA390944) | subsurface metagenome | isolation source: Methane hydrate marine sediment | place: Pacific Ocean: Eastern North Pacific, ODP site 1244 | collected 2002 | reverse complement strand
GGAGTCCCTATCGTACACTTCTGTCCCGTTTTCGACCACGGGGACAAAGGAGCCGAGTGCTTCATGGCAGGAGGGAAAGAAGTTAGTGGTGGACGAATGGGACGGTGGTATCCGATATGTGCCCAAAGAATGGTCGATACTGGTCGGCGTGGGTAAACCGTTACCGCAACTCGAAGGCATCAAACTCAACCTTTCTTCAGAGCAAACTAAAAACAGGGCAATTCTGCTTTGCTTTTTTGACATGAATCAGCGGCCATCAAGACATTGTATAAGACAATTAGCCCAAAAGGCAGCAGCATTGAAAGAAAAAGGCATAATTGTTGCGGCTGTGCAAACTTCTCAAGTTACGGAAAACACGCTTAACGAGTGGATAAAGAAATACAATATCCCCTTCTCAGCGGGAGTGATAACAGAAGATATCGAAAAGATTCGTTTTGTCTGGGGCGTACGTTCTCTTCCCTGGCTGATTCTGACTGATAAACAGCATGTAGTAACCGCCGAAGGCTTCACTCTGGATGAGCTTAACGAAAAACTTGGCAATAATCCTAAGCACAAATCCGGACCAACACAGTGAAGTATATTATCTCGTCTGGTTTGTGAAGAATTTCCACAGTAATTAAGACCAATATATCTTTACCCGCCATAAATAATTAGCTACAATAAGGATGATTCGAAATTTGTGTTTGGAACAGGAGGTCATTATGAAAACAAAATGGGTATTTCTATTAGTCCTATTATCGTTTTTCTGCATCGTCTCGGCGGCAGCCGGTCAGGTGCGCTTTAGAAAAATCGTCGTGGACAAAACCTTCCGCGCCGAGGGAGTTGCAGTAGGAGATGTCAACCGTGACGGCAAAACGGACATCCTCACCGGCGATGTATGGTACGCAGCGCCCGACTGGAAGATGCACGAAGTCCGTCCCGTTGGCCAATACGACGGCTCGAAAGGCTACAGCAATTGCTTTGCCAACTTCGCACAGGATGTAAACGGTGACGGCTGGGTCGATTCGATTGTCATCGGGCTGCCCAATGGGCCGTGCCTGTGGTATGAAAATCCGAAGAATAAGCCCGGCCATTGGAAGCAGAGAATGGTTGTCAATAGCGCCTGCAACGAGACGCCGGTGTTCGTTGACCTGCTCGGTAACGGCAATCCGGTATTAGTTTTCGCTGTTCGTCCCAAAGGTCTGATGGCCTGGTTCAGCGTGCCGAACGACCTTGACGGCCTGTGGGATATGCACATTATCGCTGCCGGCCCCGATGCACCGGGTACAAAGATGTACAGCCACGGCCTGGGCATTGGCGATGTCAATGGTGACGGTCGAAACGATGTCATCATCAAAGAAGGATGGTGGGAAGCGCCCCGCGACCGAACCATGACCAACTGGAAGTTTCACCCCGCCAATCTCGGTCCGGACTGTGCGGATATACTCGTCTATGATGTGGATGGTGACGGCGACGGCGACGTGATTACCAGCTCGGCCCACAATTACGGCATCTGGTGGTTCGAACAACTGCCTGCGGACGACGGCTCGCAGTTCAAGCAGCACCTTATCTCCAAAGAGTTCTCTCAGCCCCATGCGATACGGCTCGTTGACATCAATGGTGACGGCATTAAGGATTTGGTTACCGGCAAGCGTCACTTCGCACACCAGGGCAATGATCCCGGAGGAAAAGACCCGGCCATGCTGTATTGGTTCGAGTTACGCCGTCCCCAGAAAGGCGAGGTCGAGTTTATTATGCACATAATCGATAACGACTCCGGCGTTGGAACACAGTTTGAGGTAGTCGATTTAAACGGCGACGGCAGGCCCGACATCGTTACATCAAACAAAAAAGGCGTCCACGTCTTTCTGCAGCGGCGTCGAAGGACGTCCCGGCGCGAAAGATGACAACAGAAGATAACTGGATTCCTGCTTGCGCAGGAATGACATACTGGCTAAGATTTATTTGACTGCCGGACGCAATAAGCTATAATGGAAGCAGTTCACTAGGGGTGGCCTTGGGAAAAGTTGGCCTGAGAAAAAACCCTTTGAACCTGAACAGGATAATCAATAAATTTCTGAGAAGCCTGCGTAGGAAAGTGATTGATAGTGAAATGTAACAGCCACAGAGTGAATCGCTTCTGAACGGGAGCGATTTTTTGTTTTAACGGGAAATCCAAAACAATGGCAACGCAATTACAAATCGCGAGAACAGGAACGATTACCGACGAGGTCAAATTTGTCGCCGAGGCGGAGAACGTTGATGCTGCGCTTATTCGCCAGAGCATCGCCGCCGGCCGGCTGGTAATACCCGCGAACAGGCTGCATCTGAAAACCGGTCTTACACCGACCGGTATAGGCCGGGTGCTTACCACAAAGGTAAATGCAAATATCGGCACAAGCAGCGTTCGCTGCTCGGTGGAAGGTGAAATCGAAAAAATGAAAGCGGCACTGGCCGCCGGCGCCGATGCCATTATGGACTTGAGCACCGGCGGCAACCTTGATGAAATCCGCCAGAAACTACTGGCACAGTGCCTCGTACCTTTCGGAACGGTGCCAATCTATGAAATGATAAAGGACAGAAATGTCGAGGACATAGACAACAAAATAATTTTAGAGATAATCGAAAAACAAGCCAAACAGGGCGTTGACTTTTTCACGATTCACGCCGGCGTCTTAAGGGAGCATCTGCCTTTACTTGAGAATCGGGTGGCGGGTATCGTCAGCCGGGGCGGAGCGCTGTTAGCCAAGTGGATGTTACATCACAACAAACAAAATCCATTGTACGAGATGTTCGATGATTTGTGTGGCGTATTGGCTGAGTATGATATTTGTTTTTCTCTTGGCGATGGTCTTCGACCCGGTGCAATCGCCGATGCCACCGACGATGCACAAATCGCAGAATTAAAAACCCTCGGCGAGCTTACCGCCAGGGCCCAGGAAAAGGGCTGTCAGGTTATGGTCGAAGGTCCCGGCCACGTACCGTTTGACCAGATACAATACAATATGGAAATCCAGCAGCAGATTTGTCACGGTGCTCCGTTTTATGTTCTTGGCCCGCTTGTAACCGATATCGCAGCCGGCTACGACCACATAACATCAGCAATCGGAGGGACCGCCGCTGCCTTTTATGGCGCATCGTTCTTGTGTTATGTTACGCCCAGAGAGCATCTGGGTCTGCCCGATGTTGATGACGTTCGAGCCGGCGTAATTGCAGCAAAAATCGCAGCCCACGCAGCCGATGTTGCTCGCGGCCTCAAAGGCACTGCCGAGCGGGATAAAAAACTGAGCATCGCGCGGACGAGTCTGGATTGGAAAACGCATCTGGCCGAATCGCTCGACCCGCAAACGGCTGAAAGAATGCACCGCCAGGCCTGTGAAGAAATCGGGGCCGAAGAATTACCATCCGCCGATTACTGCTCAATGTGCGGCAAGGCCTGGTGCAGTGTCAGGATAAATAAAGAAATCCGAACCACAGATTTCACAGATTATAAAAAATCCGTGTAATCTGTCTTAATCTGTGGAATCTGTGGTTACGTTTTCATTGAATCCAATTCGATAAAAGCTATCGGCAAAAAGATAAAGATAGGCAGCCACGCATAAAATCCAATTTGATAAAAGCTGCTGACACCAGCCTCCGGAGCGAGCATTTTGCAGATAAAGGTTGTAACAAAACACGCACCTACCATAGCAAAACTAATCGTAACGGCTGACTTCATCGACTTCGGGTCGCGACAAACTAAAATCGGCAGACACACCATAAGCATTACCAGATTGATAATCGGCTCGGTAACTCGAAAGTGCTTCTGGCTGTAAAGCTGATGCGAATCCTTGATTTTCCCCTGCTCTGCCTGCGCTACAAGGACAGCTAACTGCCGCCAGCTCAGCAAAGTTTTGTGCTCGGATTTGAGCCTGATGGGGATGTCCTTTGGAGTAATGTCACTGGCGTAAAAAGCTATCGGCTGGGCGCCTTTAAGGGAACCTTTTTCGATAAATCGCCCGTTAATTAAATCCCACCCTTTGGCTTTGCCATTGTAAACCGCTTTGTCGGCATCTATCCGGCCGATTACCTCCCAGATGCCCGAATTAGCCATCTTACGTCGTGTGATGATAGTCGGATTGTGCAGCGTTGACGTTTCTACATCAAATTTTTGAGAGCAAATTAGTGAGCCATTGCCGTCACTGATGAACCATATATCATAAGATTCCTGGCCGGGAATATCGTCATGGCTGCGCACAAGCTTGTCCGCAAGCGGCGGTATTATCAGTTCCTGGTCAATCACCAGCACGCCGGTCAACAGCACTGCAAGAAGGACTATCGGTGCAATTACACGCTTCAAACTAACGCCCGATGCCATCACGGCCACCAGCTCATTGGAGCGGACCATCTTGCCGAACGAAAAGGACGCCGCAACTACGGTTATCATTCCAGCGAATTCACGAAAGTAAAGTGTGATGTTCACGCCATAAAAAACTAATATGTTTTTCATAACAGCCAGGGCGCTAAGGTCGGCGTGCTCGGTAAATTCATCGAGATTCACGAACAAATCAATAATTATTCGCAAACCTATCAGAACGCAAAAGGCAATTGCATAGCCAATCAAAAAATTCTTCGCAACATATTTGTCCAATATCTTCATGTAAAAAGAAATCCGTCACGCCATAAAAACTGACGATTGAAAGTGCCTAAAGTGAGCTAATTATTCAGGCTATCAGGCCATCAGGCAACCAGGTAGTGGTTATCAGGATACCAGGTTATCAGGATAAATGCACAGCATGAATTTGCCTTTTCCACCGTAAGGTGTCCTGCGGACTGATTTCCTGATTCACTGATAACCTGCATCCTGATGTCCTGATTTGCTGGTATCCATATTTTAGGCACTTCAAACTTTAGGCAGTTAGCTATTAGCTTAATGCTTCAATAACCGGCTATATATCACAACAGCCAACAAAGACAAAAACACCAACCCTCCCCACATCAATGCTATACCTGAAATGCTCTGTGCGCCGAGATTTTCCGTGATGTGTTTGCCGCTCATTATGCACACTATCAGTACCGCAGCGGGCACACAACTTGCACCAAAAGCGCTGAGCAGATGTCCGCCTTTCTTTATTATGCCCAGACCAATGCCAATCATTATCATTGATACACAGCCTATTCCGAACACCAATCGGGAATGTGTTTCGGCCTTTATCTGCACCAATGTCTTACGTATTTTTCTCTGAAGCGCGTTTTGAAGTTTTGTCAGTTGCGGACTTCGCTGTAGTCCTGTTGGCTCGGAAGCCAGTTTTTCAACCATCAATGACAATGAGCCATTTTTTTCGGTTTTGAATTTATTTGCTATTGCCTCCACGGCTATAGGCGGAATCAAACCACGAACGATATGCCGCATTATTAATTCCTCTGAGCCTTCTACCCTTGCGTTATAGATGTCCATCGTCAAAGTCGGTGCCAGCTTATCGCCCTCGATATGCAGCGAAGCCCTTGCACATCTTAAAGTGCGCAGAGGTCGTTTGCTGTCCGTATCGTATTCTATGACCACAACGTCATCGGATAACTCGACTTCTTCTTCGTCTCGCGCGATGCATTGACGCGCGGTAAATTTGACGAACTTCTCACCACTATGCATTGTGTAGAAATTGTTGGGGTCACCGGCTATTTTGGTCGCAATATCCTGCGCTAACAGCTCTGCGACCAGTTGTGCGTAAGTATCGCGCGCCAGTTTTGCAATCGGGTAAAACTGCATCAGGTCAGCCTGGATTTTTTTCATTTCACCTATCTTCTTGAATTTTATATCATCACCTAACAGCGAGCCGAACTCTGTTGTCAACGACAGCCATTCCGCCCCTCCCTCGTCCTCGGCGCCCATCTGGTGAGCCCTGTATGCAATTATTTGCACTTCATTGAATTTGTCTGCCAGCTTAATACTTACCTTGGCACTTTCAGTGGTAGTAATATCCTTTATGCCGGAGCCTTTTACTTCAACAACAACCACACCTGAAAGTGCATCGTTTTGCGCGTTGGTCTGGTCGGCATAAATCAGGTACCGGCCGTCCGGCGGCAGTTCGTAGTATCTTTTCCGCTGGATATTGCGGAAAAGTATTTGTTTGACATTGGCCTTGAGGGATTTTTCCGCTAAGTGTACGAAAGCCGGCATTACGTGGAAGCTCAAGAGCAGATTCGCAATCGCCACTATAATCGCCAGTGCCAGCCCCGGGTAAACTAACGTCAGCAGACTTATTCCGCTTGCCCTGCAGGCGTCAAGCTCATTATCGCTTGTAAGTCGCCCGTAAACCAGAGCACCCGCGAATAAAGCCCCCATCGGCAGAACAAACGTCAGCGTTATCGGCAGAAAATAGCCCATAAGGTGGATAACCTGCCGAGGCCCTACGCCGTATTCCTGGACAGGCTGAAGAATACTGCCCAAGCTCATGATTAGTGTCAGCGCCACCACCGTTAGCGCAAAAACTCTTAAAAGCTCCCGAAATATGTATCTGTGCAGTGTAGAAACCATTTTTCTACTTTCGTCGTCCGTGTGCCGTATCGCGCGAAAGGAAATACGCAAAACGAACCTGACGCATCGGCACGCAATATGCAATACGAAACCTGTCCTGAGCGCAGTCGCTCGTGCTTCGTAGCGAAGCGCTACTTCGCAGAGTAGCAAAGGATACGCAATGCGATGTTGCTTTGCAACAAAATTCTCTATCCGCCGGCCAACAAAGTCTTTTCGCCACAAGAAGGCCAAGGGCAACTATTTTTCAGTGCAATCTAATGGATTTCAAAGCGAAAGGTACCCACCAAAATTCTCTTGTAAAATCAATAATTCTCCTGTAAAACCAATCACTTTTGTGTTACAATATGACAGCAAAAACACGGAGGTAAGTGGAACGATTGTCATGGTATTCTTGTTCGTCAGCATAAATCATCTACTGTACTTTCGTACTTTTTGGAAAGGGCAGAAAAATGAAAACTGGAACAAATGTGAATATCTGGTTGTTCGCGGCACTGTTTTTTGTTGTTTATGCTGTTCCGGCACAAGCTGCTACTATCACTGTAGGCCCCGGTGCAAGCTATGATTTCGTAACGATACAAGCTGGGATTAATGCAGCCACGGAACATGATACGGTAATAGTTGCTATGGGGACATATAACGAGAGTATCAGGTTCAATGGCACAAACATCATCCTTACCTCAACAGACCCAAATAACCCAGAGGTAGTGGAAAGCACCATTATTGAGGCTGATTACAGGGACAGGACATCAGTTGTGATTTTCTCCGGCAATGAAGATGCAGGCTGTGAACTGAGGGGTTTTACAATCACCGATGGCGATGTGAGTGAAGAATTTCTGTACGGGGGTGGCATTCGGGGTAATGGAACCAGGGCGGTGATCAGCAACTGCATAATCGCAGGAAATTATGCTTGGGTTGGAGGTGGAGGACTCTATGACTGTGATGGGCCTATCAGTGATTGCGTGATCGGGGGAAACGAAGCCCGGGGCCGGGGGGGTCAAACCGCCGTAGGAGGCGGGCTTTATAAGTGCGACGGGCCTATCGTAAACTGTATTATCATAAACAACGAGGCTGACGAAGGCCCCGGCGGCGGGCTTAACAGTTGCCACGGCACTATTAGCAACTGCACAATCAGTAACAACTCGGCAGATGCCGGTGGCGGTTTGTATAACTGCGACGGAGCTATCAGCAACTGCGCAATAACTGGTAACTCAGCGGCTTTTGGTGGTGGGCTGTACAATTGCGATGGACGTATCAGTGAGTGTACAATAACCGGCAACGAAGCCGATGAATTCCAAGGCGGTGGAGTTTACTGGTCTGCCGCCACCATTAGCAACTGCATCATAAGTAACAACTCTGCCAAAAAATCGGGGGGTGGGTTGTACGCATGTCACAACCGGATAAGCAACTGCACAATCGCTGATAACATATCAACTGGTTGGAACGGAGGAGGGCTGTCAAAGTGCGGAGCAGTCCGTAACTGTGTGATTGCTGGTAATTCGGCTGGCGGAGCCGGCGGCGGCCTGGACCAGTGCCCTTCAATCAGTAACTCCATAATCAGCGGGAACGTGGTTGTTGGAAATGGAGGTGCGATGCATGACTGCACTCGAGTTATCAATTGTACAATCATTGGCAACAGAGCAAACGGAAATGGTGGTGCGATTTCCTACCATGGCAGCGGCGCGACGATTAGCAATTGTATTCTCTGGGATAATACAGCAACGGAGGGAGAGCAAATTAGTTTGGATTCTTACGGCGACTCTTATGAAGTGCCTTCGACAATGACAGTCAAATACAGCGATGTTCAAAGCGGGTCAGCAGCGGTACACTTGACAACCGGCTGTACACTGAATTGGGACCCAGGCAATATTGAAGTCGAACCTTCTTTTAAACAGCCGGGTCGTTGGGGCATGAACGCAGTGTGGGTCGATGGCGATTATCATCTGCTCCCAAATTCACTTTGCATAAACGCTGGTGACCCGAATTACATAGTCCAGGCCAACGAAGCAGATCTCGATGGCAATCCGCGTATCATAAATGGTATCGTGGATATGGGAGCCTATGAGTTTCAGCATGTACCCAGCTGGTATGTTGACGCACTTAACGGTAACGATAACAATGATGGTCTGAGTTCCGAAACAGCTTTCGCAACCATCCAGAAGGGTATCGATAGAGCTGGGGAAGGCAATATAATTCTGGTCTATCCGGGCGTCTATCGCGAACAGGTCAACTTTCTGGGTAAGGCGATAACAGTGCAAAGTGCCAAAGACGCAGCGATGCTGGAGGCCCCGGATAATTTTGCTGTGTCTTTTTACATGGGCGAAGGACACAACAGCGTTCTGAAGAATTTTATCATTAGGAATAGTTACATGGCAATCTTTATCGCGCACAGCTCACCGGCTATCAGCAATCTGACAATAGTGAATAATAGATATGGTATTGAGGCCTATGCCGGCGTAGAGCCTGATATCAGCAACAGTATTTTCTGGAACAATACTGATGGTAACCTGTTTGGATGCCAGGCACGCTACAGTTGTGTTGAGCAGGAAGGCGAAGGCAACATCAACACAGAGCCGCTTTTTGTTGACCCAAACAACGACGACTACCATTTGCGCTCCGAGCGGGGCCGATACTGGCCGGAGCATGATGTATGGGTCCTTGATGAAGTTACCAGTCCCTGCATTGATCACGGCGACCCAACAGTTGACCCATCCAGAGAGCCGACGCCTAATGGCGGTCGCATTAATATGGGCGCTTACGGCGGGACGGCTTATGCGAGTATGAGCGAAATGCGCTGGATTGATGGTGACATCAATCACGATGGGATAGTAAATATGATAGATCTCGCGTTGCTCGCAGAAAATTGGCTACAGCTTAGGTTGAATAGTCAAACTTCTCCTCACGAGTGAAAAAATAAGTCCTCATCTCTCTGAGATTATTTAGTGCTGCTTTGGTCTTTACGCTATGTCCAATGGGTCAATACCCTTGATTCTGCCGGCAAATCAGGAGTATTTCAATCTGCTATGGCCATTTCAGTTTCGGGCCTGAAGACGTCGAACTCTGGGCCGAACTGACGAAGGTAGTAAAGGGAATAGGCTCGCTTGAAAACCAACAGAGGCAGCAGTATGACAGTGCCGATATAGGGTATTAAAAGCAACACACTCACACAGCAGAGGCAGCATCCTATACAAAAGCCAATCGAAAAAATCGCACCTATCGCTATTGCTATTACAATTTGAAAGAGGATGTACAGTACGAAACGGGCTTTATTTACAGAGAGGATTGTCAGGAATTCCCGCCAGCCGGCGGTGCAGCTTGTTGTTCGTAAGAACATAAACGGCACGACAAAGTCCATTGTGAATTTGTCAACTAAGAAAAGAGTGATTGAGATGGCAAAAATAATAAGGCCAATCATTATAATGCCTAACACAGCGGCTACACCTGGAATGTTGCCGGCTACCATTATAGCGATAAGGCCAAAGATGAAAAGCAAGGGCAGTCCTATTGCAGCGAAACCTATTAAGCCTAATACGATTCTGAACAAAAACAGACTATTGGCGTGTTGTCGGAATTTTGTCCAGGGAACTTTGACCTCGGCTTTGTTTTCGGCGACGCAGTGAAGGAACATAAATCGACCGCGGCTGCTCAGCCACGTAAAAACAAGCCATAGTACGATTATCAACACTACCACAGTTAAGGCTACAGGAATTATCCAGGCCAGGTTCTCCAGGACAAACTCTTTTGCCTGGCCGAAGCCCTCACGGACGTCAGGAGGCCTACCTCCTCTGCCCCCTCCCCCCCCGTTGCCTCCTCCACCACTGCCTAAGAATGCCAGCCAGGCGCAGAAGCCGATAACGAACCATTTGCGCAGCTCGAAAGGTTTGAAAAGAATCATCTTTACCTTTTCTAATGCGAGGCCGATAGGATCAATTACACTCACTGTAAGTGGTCGTTGCGGGGTCATAATATAAGTCCTCCAAGATAAATTAACCGGTTAATAAACATTACTGTTAAGACAATCACGGCGAAAAAAGAGTTTAGGTTAGAGACCAAAATACTAAAGCCCGCTAAGCAAACCACGGCAAACATAGCTGCCAGGCCCATAGCTTTCTCCCACCAGCTTACTTCCATAGTTATATTCTTTTCTTCGTGTTTGGTTGCTGTCTTTAACTGTTCGAGTTTGCCAAGGGCATTATTTATTAATGACTCGGTGAATGCTCTGCCGGGCTTATTTGAATCATCGGCCAGTTTCACTAATCGCGACATATTCCTGTCTGATTGAGCCTGAGAATCACGACACAACAGATTATCATTTCTTTGTTTCATAATATTGTCCTTTATCGTACAATGACGCTGTTCGCTTGAGTTCCTTGCGAAGAGAAATCCGCGCTCGATATAGCAAACTGTGCACAGCCTTTTCCGTAATTCCCATCTGTCCGGCAATATCACGACTCAGGAGGCCTTCGATATACCTGGCCCGCAGCACGGTTTGTTCTTTACTTTCCAATCTGCCCAGTGCTGAACGGACGAGCACGGCTGTTTCTTTCTGTTCGAGCATTTCATCGGGCAGCGGCTTGGTGTCAATCGCTTCAAGGTAAAGGCTGATATCGCCGTTAGTACTGGGCCGAGACGCCCGCTTCCTGGCCTCAAGCCGGATGTTGTTCCGTGCGATGCCGAAAATCCATTCCTCGGGGCTGCCTCTCGATGGGTCATAGCTGCCACATCCCCGTACAGCATCGAAAACAGTCCTTTGCACCAGTTCTTCAGCGAGTGAAGGGTTCGGCCAACGTCTCATAAACATCCCATAAAGCAAGGGAATTTCCTGGCCGATAAACTCTCGCCATATATCAGCATCGCATCGTGCAAATCCGGCCCAGCTTCGTTGTTCTAACTCATTAGGCAATAAAATTTACCTTTCCGGTATCAAGTTCTATTAAGTAATATGCGCGCAACGGGCAAATTACTCAAACTTTTTTGATATTTCCCTCACATCCCCTGATTGCCGGTATTGTGAAGCAATCTTTACCTTCCGGATATGACCTTTACCGGTCCGCATTAAGTTTGACTTTCTTAGCAGCACAGCTTTTGAGGCCCGCCAACGGCGGGTTCCGGAACCCAGCGTTGCTGGGTACGTTTATTTTGGGCTGCTCCGGTGTTATAGGACAATTCCTGAAAGATTAACAAGCCATTAAAAGGCTCAAGCTTATGTATGTATCCTGCGTCTCCACCGCAAGGTGTCCTGCGGAGTGGTCGGTTGTCCGTGATTTGATTCACGACTCTTGGTTTACGCCCCTGGCTTTTCCTGCTGCTGTTTAAGTACGCGCAGTTCTTTTTGAATCGGCCAGTCGCCGAAGGCCAGAACAAAGGGCATAATTATATTCGCTATTGGCACGAGCATTAACAGTCCGAGCGCCCAACAGTAGCCGGCCTTGGAAAATATCTTACAGAAGATCAATGCCTTTATGACGGCTACTATCAGGCACATAAGAATTACGAGCGCGACGAATATCATTACGAACACGGGGGCCGCTTCCGAACAATGTTGGAAAGGAGCAGAAAGTTCCATATTTTTCCCTTTCAATTGGTTTTAGGAAATTAACTTAACGGTAAACGTTGGTTTTATAATTATCAAGTTTGTAGTATAACAAATAAGCGCTCTTTTTACAAGGCCAATTTAGCCGAAAGGTCAGTGGCGGCAAAAGCTCATAATACCGGCAATCAGGGGATGTGAGGGAAATAT
>JABUBP010000371.1_pt1 | contig 12247 bp, 7 predicted proteins | sample 7240331 | NCBI WGS metagenome assembly JABUBP01 (sample SAMN07256347, study PRJNA390944) | subsurface metagenome | isolation source: Methane hydrate marine sediment | place: Pacific Ocean: Eastern North Pacific, ODP site 1244 | collected 2002 | reverse complement strand
CCACATAGTAGTGAATAAACTTGGTGGTAAGCTAAGGACGGAGGGAGGCGGAGTAATGGGGGAGAAGTCAATGTGGGCTGAGGTGGCAGAAAGCAGAGTAATGGAGAACACCAAAGAGGTTTATCCTGGCTTAATCGTGGCTGGCATGGCGGCTAATGCTGTTTGTGGTACGCCCAGAATGGGGCCTATCTTCGGTGGCATGCTTCTCTCAGGCAAGCGAGCTGCTGAGGTTGCTCTAGAGATTTTGCAGCAGCTAAAGGTATCTTAGTGAAAGCAGAAATCATTTCTGTCGGCACTGAGCTTCTTCTAGGAGAGATAACTGATACCAATGCTTCTTACCTTGCTGGTCAGTTGCCTCTCTTGGGAATAGACCTCTACTGGATTTCACAGGTAGGAGATAATCAGGCGAGGTTGGTGGAGGTTCTAAAGCGCGCCTGGCAGCGTTCAGACTTTATCCTGATTACAGGTGGTTTGGGACCAACCGAAGATGACTTAACGCGTGAAGCTGTAGCTGAGGTGCTGGGAGAAAAACTGCGGATTGACCCTGTCTCAGAACAGAGAATACGAGAACGATTTGCTCGTCGCGGTATCAGAATGGCCCCCAGTAATATAAAGCAGGCAGCAGTTATTCCTTCGGCTGAGGCTATCCATAATGCTCGGGGGACTGCTCCTGGGTGGTGGGTAGAAAAAGATGGGCATATACTGATGGCTATGCCTGGCCCACCAGGAGAAATGCATCACATGTGGCACACGGAAGTCCTTCCCCGATTACGCCAGAGAGCCACCGGCGCTATCATTTTTTCTAAAACCCTTAAGGTTTTTGGCTTACCCGAGGGAACAGTAGGGGAGTTGGTTTCACCCTTGCTCTCCTCGGCTAATCCTACCCTTGGTGTTTATGCTAAAGCTGATGGTATTCATCTGCGCTTCACAGCTAAGGCTCAGAGCCAGAAGCAGGCAGAGGAGATGATTGCCCAAGGTGAAGCTAGGGTTAGGTCAATCTTGGGTGAAGCTATCTGGGGAACTGATGATGACACCCTGGCATCTGTAGTAGGTCATGTGCTGACTAAAAAGGAATTGAGCTTGGTAGTTATGGAATACAGTACCGGAGGTTTATTGGCGGCTACTATTACCGAGGCTCCTGGTGCCTCAGCATATTTTAAGGGGGGACTGATTCCTTATTCAAATGAAGTACTGATAGCTTATGGAGTTGATGCTAAGCTTATCTATGACTATGGTGTTATCAGTTCTGAAGTGGCACAGGCGATGGCTGAGGTAGCTAGATTGCGTTTGGAGGCTGATATAGGTGTCAGTATAACTGGAGTAATCGGCCCAGATGAACTAGAAGGTAAACCGGCCGGCACTATGTATATTGGGATAGAAAGTAGCGAGAATAAGAAAACAATTAAAGGTAATTACCCAGGAGATAGGTTTCGGGTAAAGCGTTTGGTTACTGTTGCTGCCCTCTTTGAGTTAAGAAAAATGCTGCTTGCTCTGGACTAGCCCAAGGCTTATGGTTTATGCTTAGCAACTGAGAAACCACACCACTGTTGTCGAGTAATGCCAGACCAAAGATTCCCACTCTATTAACAAAAATTGTGTTAAGATGGTAATTGAGAATGAGAAATGCATTTAATTTTGGCAAGCTCTTTGGCATCCAGTTCAGACTGCATTATACTTGGTTTATAATATTTATTCTGATAACTGTCTCTTTCTCGTGGCAAATCTTTCCTATTAGTTATCCCGGCTGGACTCAGTTTCTTTACTGGACTATGGGCATAGTTACCAGCCTGCTATTTTTTGCCTCAATATTAGCCCATGAGCTAGCCCACAGCCTTGTGGGTAGAGCCAATAATATCCCAATAAAAAGCATAACCCTTTTTATCTTTGGCGGCGTGGCTCAGATGACAAGAGAAGCAAGGAGTGCTGGAGCTGAGTTAAAAATGGCGGCTGCTGGTCCGGCTTGTAGCTTGGTGATTGCCGGTTTGTTTTATTTAGTTTTCTTCTTTACCCAAAATGCGATTGTGCCTGTGGCTGCTATGACTTTTCAGCTAGCTTATATAAATGCGGCGCTGGCTGTGTTCAACCTGATTCCAGGTTTCCCACTGGATGGTGGGCGTGTTTTCCGCTCCATCCTATGGCGAGTTACTGGTAACTATAAGCGCTCTACCAGAATTGCCACACGGGTGGGGCAAGGCACGGGCTACTTGTTTATTCTGGGTGGCATTTTAATAGTTTTCCTGCAGCCATTTGGCTTGGGCTGGTTTAGCGGTCTGTGGCTAGTCTTTATCGGCTGGTTTCTGGGGAACGCTGCCTCAGCTAGTTATCGTCAGGCTCAATGGCGAGGAGCCCTCCAGGGGTTTACTGCTTCACAGGTGATGACCTCTGACTACCCGGTAGTTCCTTTAAGTATTACTGTTAGTCAATTAGTTCAGAGATACATTTTCACCAGTGGCCGCGGCTGCTTTCTGGTAGCTGATGAAGATGGAGTAAAGGGGGTTTTAACATTACATAATATCAAATCTGTTCCCCAGCCAAATTGGGGTGTGACTCAGGTAAAGGAGATAATGACCCCGGTTGACAAGTTAAAGATAGCCCATCCTGACCAAGATGCTCTAAGTATACTGGAGCAGATGGATGAGAGCAATATAAACCAGATGCCTGTAGTAAGCGGGGGTAGGGTTATCGGGCTGATTGCCCGTGATAACCTGATAAGGCTTCTCCGCACCCGCTCTGAGTTAGGGATATAGGTAATTTATTAACCTCCTTTATCCTCTCTCTTTAGAAGGAGAGATGTGACCGAATAGGAATGAAAGAAGCCATAATTTATCTGCTGGCTATTACCGCAGCTGAGGCAGTTACCGTTTTTGTTCAGCCAGTATGGGGAATAGTGTGTCACGCTATAGTATTGGTGGCAGTAGTAACGCACTCAGCTTTAGTTAGTAACTATCGTTCCCGGTTCAGTTAGCAGTGGGGTTGTCCGGGCTTCTGTTTGGGGTGACCCTGGCTCATGGTATAACTAATATATTATTATATCTGGTTGTTCCCTTCTTTTTCTAAGCTAGCACCCCAACAATTTTCATAGCGACTATAACAGCAAATACCATCACCAGAGGTAAAATACCTACACTAACAAACTTAGCTATGCGCAAGGAAAAGCCCAAGCGACTAGCACCAGCCAGCTCTTTAGTGGTTAGAAAGAGCCTTAACAGAACGACTGTGGCTATACTTATAGCGCCAGTAAGCCCTAAAACGGCGAAGGTGGTTATTGTGGTTACAGTAGTTACTGTAGTAATCATTTCTCTCTCTTTTTACTTTAGTCAGATGTTAGCACAAAAAAACACTCTTGTCATCCTCTGGACTTGACAAATATAAGCAAGCAATATACTATTCTATCAAACTCCCAATTCTCTTTTTACTTTAGTCAGATGTTAGCACAAAAAAACACTCTTGTCATCCTCTGGACTTGACAAATATAAGAAAACGATATATTATTTTATCAAGCTCTTGAAGAGACTAGCGTGAAAAGATACTCTTGCCAAGTCCTAAACTTGATAAATATTATAAAAAGGGACAATTTATAAATAATTGGAGTTTTAATATAGGCGTGAGGGTATTCTAGTCTTGCTAAATTAGGAGGTCTAGTTATGAAACGAGGCAAAAAGCTAATAGGTTTGGGAATAGCTATAATTCTGGGCTTAAGCCTGATTCTTATTCCTGTAGCTAGCCGACTATCACCAGTTCAGGCAGCAGTGACTTGGACAAAGTCAGGCGTAAACCCTGTTTTCGTTGATGGCGTAGTCTCAGGAGAGGCCTGTGTTATATATGATAGTGATGAGGGTATCTACAAGATGTGGTATACCCATGCTACGACCGATCTCGATAAATTCGATGGCCTCATAGATAATATATTAGGACTCGACCTCGGAGACCTCATTGATGATATAAAGAACCTTGACTTTCGTGCCATCGCCGATAACGATGCAATGAACCTCAAGAATATCATAGATTATCTAGAGGGCCTAACTGTTGCTGAACTCGAGACTCTCCTAGTGGGCACAAGTTCAATCATTAGCTATGCTACTTCACCTAATGGTATAGCTTGGACACCAGATACTGCTAACAACCCGGTGCTTGAGGGTGCTGCTGGTGCATGGGATAAATACTATGTTGGTGCTCCCAGTGTCATCAAGAATAGTATTGGTGATTATGACATGTGGTATACCGGCGGTAAAATGGACCTGGCGGCTCTCGCGACACTTCTGGATGACCTATCGCTCCTGACTGCAGCCAATATTAGCACCATTCTAGGTGATATAGTAGACCTTGATATCGCGGCTTTTATTAGTGATGTAAGAGCAGCCCGCGGCGACGCCTACTTACTTGATCTTATAGTGGATCTCATTGATGTTATAAACGGTGCTGGTGTAGCTATTGGTCACGCCACTTCACCTGATGGTATAAATTGGACAAAAGACGTAGCTAACCCGGTGCTTGAAGGTACTGCTGGTAATTGGGACAGGTATGGCGTTGGTGCCCCTTGTGTTATCAAAATTGGTGCTAATGAATATGAAATGTGGTATACCGGCTGTGAAGTTGACTATGGTGCCCTGTTAGGATTGCTAGACGCAGAAAATATTAGTGACATAGAAACCGCCCTCCTGGCTGGTATAAATGTGGCTATTGGTCGTGCCACTTCACCTAATGGTATAGCTTGGACACCAGATACTGCTAACAACCCGGTGCTTGAGGGTACTAATGATACATGGGATAATTATGGTGTTGCTACTCCCTATGTCATCAGGCACAGCTCTACTAATTATGAAATGTGGTATACCGGTGGTAAAATAGTTCCCGGTACCCTCCTAAATTTCCTGAGAGGTACAAGCGGTCTTGAGACCGCCCTCATAAATGGTACGAATTCAGCTATTGGTCATGCCACTTCACCTAATGGTATAGCTTGGACACCAGATGCTAACCCTGTGCTTTCTAAGGGTGCTGGTGATGCATGGGATAGGTATGGCGTTGGTGCTCCCAGTGTTATCGAGATGGGTAATACCTATAAGATGTGGTATACTGGTGCTAAATCATACCTGTCGACCTTTATACTAGACATTTTGGATGATAGTGACCTTGCCGCCGCCCTGAGTAATACAAGAATAGCCATCGGCTATGCTAGCTACACTGTTCCTTCTCCACCAGAGGGACCAACTGCTCCGCCCCCAGGTATTACCGATGTATCCGACGTTGTTACTGGTGAGGGTGTATTTACTGAAGAGGTTACCGCTGAATCTGAGGATGGCGTGTGTGAGCTATCCATTGAGGAAGGCACCATTGGTCTCACTGAAGAAGGAGAGCCACTCAGCGAGATAAGCATGGTTGAGATGGAAGAGCCACCAGCTCCGCCTGAAGAGTCTAATGTTATCGGGCTGGTTTATGACTTTGGACCTGACAGGGCTACCTTTGACCCACCTGTAACCCTTACCTTTACCTATGACGAATCGCTGATACCAGAGGGTGTTGCTGAAGAAAACCTGGTTATTGCTATCTGGGATGAGGAGGCTGGTGAGTGGGTGGAACTGGAAGACATCATTGTTGACCCTGAAACCAATACTATAGCTGCAAAAGTGAGTCACTTTAGTGCTTTTACTATCTTGTCTTACACTCGCCCTGCTGTCTTTGTTAGCAGCGGCTTATCCGTAACTCCTACTGAAGTTAATATTGGCGGAAGCGTAACCATAAGTGTTCTCATAGCCAACGCTGGCGACCTCACTGGCAGCTATGAAGTAGCCCTTAAGATAGATAATGTAGTGGTGGCTACCAAAGAGGTAACCCTAGCTGGTGGTGCCAGCCAGAAGGTAACCTTTACCACAAGCAAGGATGTCGCTGGCACTTACTCAGTAGATGTTAGTGGCCTTACTGGGTCAGTTGCGGTTAAAGAAGAGGTAGTGCCACCCGTGGTGCCACTGGTCCCCGCCACTTTTGCTATCAGCAACCTGTTCATATCCCCCACCGAGATTGATATCGGGGAAGAGGTAACCATAAGTGTCCTTATAGCCAACACTGGTGAACTTACTGGCAGCTATGAGGTAGCCCTTAAGATAGATAATGTAGCGGTGGCTACTAAAGAGGTAGTTCTGGCTGGTGGTGCCAGTCAGGAGGTAACCTTCACCACAAGCAATGATGTAGCTGGCACTTACTCAATAGATGTTAGTGGTCTTACCGGGTCATTTACAGTTAAAGAAGAGGTAGTGCCACCCGTGGTGCCACCGGAAGAAGTCACTGAGGCAATAGCCTGGTGGGTGTGGCTAATCATCGGACTAGTGTCTGCCGTTATTGTTGGCTCTGCAGTTTGGATGGTGGTGCGCCGCCGAAGAGCCTAACCTGCTTGACTATTGAAATAAGGAAAGGGGGAGTGAATACTCCCCCTTTTTGTTAAACTGAGGAGCGGGAGTTGGTTTTGGGCTTGTAAGTGATTTGCCATTACCATAATAATGGGGTATCTTAAAGGGAGATTAGGGAAAAGGATGAGACGGAAATTATCTTGGGTGGGGATGGCATGGCGACTGTTTGTTGCTCTGATTTTGGCGCTATGCCTAGTTCCTATTAGCTTTTCTCAGGTAGCCGCTCTAAGCGTAGATGATTATTTTGGAATCACCTATGAGGTCAGCTTAAGTAAGACTGAGATTAATGGGAGTGAGGTTTTTAATGCCACGATTACAGTTACGGCAACTCGCAATAATAATGACTTCCCACTGAACCTGTCACCTAGCGAAGCCTTAATCACCGGTCGTATTATAGCTGAACACCAGGCGACTGGCGCTAAGGTAACACTGAATTCGAGCTATACTGTAGAAATAAGTCCCTTCCCCAAAAAGGGTGAGACTGCTCAAGAAAGCGAAGTTGTATCCCTACAGTTCCCTGAGGAGAGTCAATCAGGCACCTACAGTGTGGTCGGAGAGCTTATCAAAGCTGAAATTACAGTCCTAGGAATAGCTATCCCCGCTACTGAATATCTACCTTCATCCCAAATAATCGGTTCAGTGACATATGTTGCACCAGGCGGTGGCGGTGGTTTTGGTCCAGTCCCCCCCCCAACTGGCGAGGAGGTAAAGACCAATCTGTTCGGCACTGAGGCAAGCTTCCCTATTAGCGATGATGGCGAAATACTGGAGACAATAGAGGCCACCTCTGAGGATGGGACGCTTACCCTGACTATCCCTGAGGGCACTATTGCCCTGGATAAAGATGACAACCCGCTTATCAGCCTGGAGGCAGAGGTTGATACCAACCCCCCACCACTCCCTAAAGATACCAGTATTATCGGGTTAGCCTATGATTTTGGTCCTGATGGGGTTATCTTTGACCCAACAATAATCTTAACCTGGAGTTATGACCCCAATGATATTCCGGAGGGTGTAGCTGAAGAGGATTTGGTTTTAGCCTGGTATGACGAGGCTACTGACAGGTGGGTAGAGCTAGATTGCGTTGTTGACACTGAAAACAATACTATCACGGCTTCTATTGAACACTTCACCACCTTTGCTATAATCGGTGCTGCCGCACCACCAGAACCAGTCCCAGGACCAGCTTCAGAGCCAGTCCCAGCTGCTTTTACCCCCGGCTCACTAAACATCTCCCCAAGTGAGGTTAATATTGGTGAAACGATAACCATTAGCCTATTAGTGACCAATACTGGCGGAAAGTCTGGCAGTTATCAAGTAACACTCAAAATAAATGGTGAGGTAGCAGCAGCTAAAGAGGCAACAGTTAATGCTGGCCTTAGTAAAGAGGTAGCCTTTACCATATTAAAGGACATGGCTGGTACCTATTTAGTAGATGTTAATGGTGTTACTGACTCATTTGTGGTTAGGGAAGCAGCAGCTACACCCGAACCCGAATCTGAATCTGAACCGGCACTGACATCTACGCCACCACCGACGCACACGCCACCACCGACGCACACGCCACCAACAGTTAAGCCTATTAACTGGCCTGTCATCTGCGGTGTAGTAGCCGCAGTGGTAGCAATGGGCTCGCTCCTCTTCTTTTTAGCAAGACGGAGTCATACTAAATCCAGCTCATAAAGGTTGAAATTACAGTAGGGTGACTATAGCCTATTGGATGACAATTGAAAATTACCATACTTCAACTAGTAAGTTCGGTATATCTGAGCTAGTTCGGATAGATGGGTGACACTATAATAGTGTTACTATGAGGATAATAAGTGGAGTTTGGGTTCAGTAATACGTCTTTGTCTGAGAAGGAGGGCAGATATGTTTAATAGTTCTCAACAACCGCTATATATGATAGACGATTCCACCAGCTATCGTGTTTCGAGCTGGGATAAGTCGGGGAAAAATGCTGACTTCATAACGCTTCAGCCAGGCCAGTCTTGCGCTCTAGCTGAGTTGGAAGGTCCCGGCTGCATCAAACATTTCTGGTGCGCCATGATGGACATCAGCCCATTGATGTATCGTAAGATTGTTCTTCGCATATGGTGGGATGATGAGCAAATCCCTAGTGTTGAAGTGCCCCTTGGCGACTTTTTCTGTATCAGCAATTGCGTAGTTCGTCCTGTCAACTCGCTAATGATGGCTGTCAATCCGGGGGGCAAAGACCGGCATTCGCACGGGCTAAACTGCTACTTCCCAATGCCATTTGCCAAAGGCGCGCGAATAGAAATCGAATACCAGGCAGCCGGTGAGGAGGACAGGTCAAGTGTTCGCTTCTGGTACCATATTGACGTAGAATGTACTGCTCAAATGTCACCGGACAATATCGGTTATTTTCATGCCCAGTGGTGCCGGGAGAACTTAACAAAGAGCAATGCCGGGGAGTATATCAATAGACATACGTGGCCCGGCGAAAACCTGAATGGTACGGAGAATTACATCATCCTTGAAGCCAGAGGTAAAGGTCAGGTGGTTGGCCTACATCTACAGGTTGATAATATAGCCGGGGGTTGGTACGGCGAGGGAGACGACATGATCTTCATCGATGGCGAGCGTTGGCCACCCTCCTATCCTGGCACCGGTACCGAGGAGATATTCGGTAGCGGAGGGTGCCCCAATGTCGAATACTCTAGTCTCTATACTGGCTTCCATCTTATAACCAACCCCAATTTCTCAGGTAAAAATGCGATGTACCGCTGGTACATCCACGACCCAATCAAATTCAAGCAGTCCGTACGGATGACCGTTGAACATGGGCACGCCAACAACTTCGAAAATGACTACTCGAGCGTTGCCTACTGGTATCAACTAGAGCCCCACGCGCCATTTCCACAGCTTCTGCCGGTAAAACAAAGACTACCACGCTTCCCTGAGGCATTCTTTATAGCTGAGCAAAGGATAGACGAGCTGAACCAATGGCGTGAACAGCTGAAAGCGCAAATAGGTCATGCTGCCCCTGAGATAGTTGGGGCTTTGCGTTCTGCTGTAGACCGCGTATTGCGGGAGGACCTCTGGTAGAATGCCTACAATGGGTTTCGGTGGCGCTGGGTTATGTGACACCACTTAAATTCTTGGAGCAGCGGAAAGAAAACCAACGAAGGGAGAATGTGTCACTAATCATATGAACGAGTACACAAGATTGACAACTCTAAGCTATAATGCTAAAATTCGTTAAAATTAACGGGTTTTACAGATCGGACTTTATTTTGGAGGCTTTCGCTAAGAGTGCTGATGGGGGCTCATTGTTGCTTGCCCCTATTACTCCAAAGCTTGCTCTCATCACACTGGAAATTTAAGCGCCTCATACCATGTAGCCTGTCTTAAGGCGATACTTTCCTGGGTTGGCATAGAGTCAGAAAGAATAAGATTGGGATGAATCTCAGCGGTCAAAGCGCTAAGGTTTGTTCAGGCGATTGCTGATTTCACCGAGGAGATAAGAAGGCTAGGTTCCAGCCAGCTAAGAAGGAAAGGAGATAAAGATGGCTAAACCAAAGGTCGCTTTTTATTGGTGCGCTTCATGTGGTGGCTGCGAGGAAACAGTCGTTGATCTTAATGAGGATTTGTTAAAAGTGGCTGATGCTGTGGATATTGTCCTCTGGCCTGTGGCGTTGGATTTTAAAAAGAAGGATGTTGAGTCTTTAGGCGATGGTGAGATAGCAGTCAGCTTTATTAATGGTGCTGTAAGGCTAGAAGAACAGGAGGAGATGGTAAAACTCTTAAGGCAAAAATCTGGCCTTGTAGTTGCTTTTGGCTCTTGCGCTCACATAGGAGGGATACCAGGGCTGGGGAACTTCTGGACAAGGGATACCATTTTCCAAAGAGTTTATAAAGAAGTCCCGACTGTGGAAAATCCGGAGGGAATTACTCCACAAGAGAAAACAGATATCGGTATCGGTGAACTTACGCTACCGGAATTCTACGATACGGTAAAGACTTTAGACCAAACTATTTCTGTTGATTATTACCTTCCCGGATGTCCTCCTCCGCCTGATTTGGTAATGAATGCCGTAAATGCCATTCTTAAGGGGGAACTCCCCGAGAAGGGGGCGGTGCTTGCTCCTGAAAAAGCCTTGTGTGATACCTGCCCACTAAATGAGACAAAACCGGAGAAACTATCAATTAAAGAAATAAAAAGACCCTGGGAAATTAAAATCGACCCTGAGAAATGCTTCCTTGAGCAAGGACTAATTTGTCATGGTCCCTTTACTCGCTCGGGATGCGGTGAAACATGCATCAAGGCTAATATGCCATGTCGGGGGTGCTTTGGTCCTGTAGATGGGGTTGTAGACCAAGGAGCAAAAGGACTCTCCATGATTGCCTCTATATTGGGTCTTGAGGACGAAGAGAGGATGACTGATAACGAAGTCAAAGAATTAATCAATGGGATTGTTGACCCAGCAGGAACATTCTACAGATTTAGCCTGCCAGCTTCGCTGCTTAAAAGAAAGAGGGTGGAATAGGAGGACTGAATGAGAAAGATAACGATAGACCCCATAACCAAGCTTGAGGGGCATGGAAAGATAGAGATATTTCTCAATGATGAAGGGAATTGTGAGAGGGCTTACCTCCAGATTCCTGAGCTCCGAGGGTTTGAGAAGTTCAGTGAGGGAAGGCCAGCCGAGGAGATGCCCAGAATAACCACAATGATATGTGGGGTGTGCCCTACGGCTCACCATATGGCAGCGACTAAAGCCCTTGATGACCTTTGGAAGGTTGAGCCCACCTCAGCAGCGAAAAAGATAAGAGAGCTTATGTACAATGCTTTCCAGGCTGAAGACCATATACTGCATTTCTTTTTCCTTGGTAGTCCTGACTTTGTTGTTGGTCCGCAAGCACCCGCTGGGGAGAGGAATATCCTGGGGGTTATTGCCAAGGTTGGGATGGAAACTGGTGGAAAAGTAATAGAAATGCGGAAAAGAATGCGAAATATTTTGAGAATGATCGCTGGAAAGCCGGTTATGCCTACCTGCGGCTTGCCTGGGGGCGTATCAAAAGTGATTAACGAGGACGAGAGGAAGACTATTATAGAGGCAGGGGAATATGGGGTGGAGTTCTGCAAAGTTGCCCTTGGGCTTTTTGATGATATAGTGCTTAAAAATAAGGAATATGTTGACCTCATTGTTGGGGATATCTACAAGCATAGGACATATTATATGGGGCAGGTGGACGAGAATAACAAGGTAAACTTCTACGATGGCAAGATAAGAGTGGTCGACCCGAATGGTAAGGAGTTTGCCAAGTTTAGGGCTCAGGAATATCTTAACCACATCAGAGAGCATGTTGAGCCCTGGACTTATGTAAGGTTTTCATATCTCAAGAATATAGGCTGGAAGGGATTCGTTGATGGGGAGGAGAGCGGTGTTTTCAGAGTTGCACCGCTGGCTCGGTTGAACGCATCCGATGGAATGGCAACACCACTAGCTCAGGAAGCCTATGAAAAGATGTATGAAGTATTGGGCGGGAAACCAGTTCATAGTACTTTAGCTTTCCACTGGGCTCGGCTTGTTGAGGCGCTCTACGCCACTGAACGGGTGCTGGAGCTCGCCCATGACCCTGAACTTACTTCCCCTGACATAGTAAATTTACCTACCGAAACTCCGAAAGAGGGAGTAGGTATAGTAGAAGCACCAAGAGGAACCCTTATTCATCACTACCAAACTGATGACAGAGGAATTCTCACCAAAGTTAATTTGATTGTAGCCACACAGAATAACTCGGCTGCCATTAACATGTCGATTGAGAAAGCAGCCAAATCACTCATAAAGAACGGAGAGGTTCCCGATGGAATTCTCAAT
>JABUBP010000370.1_pt1 | contig 12270 bp, 10 predicted proteins | sample 7240331 | NCBI WGS metagenome assembly JABUBP01 (sample SAMN07256347, study PRJNA390944) | subsurface metagenome | isolation source: Methane hydrate marine sediment | place: Pacific Ocean: Eastern North Pacific, ODP site 1244 | collected 2002 | reverse complement strand
TCAAAGTATCTCAACGCCAGGGCGGGCGTGGAGTATCCCCAGAAGGTTGCAATTGCGCTGAGTAAAGCAGCGTCGCTGCGCTACGGCGAAAACCCCCATCAAAGCGCAGCGTTCTATAAGCTGCCGTCGAGCGGTGAAACTTCAATCAGCAGCGGCACTTTGTTGGAGGGAGGCATAGGCATCAGCTTCAATAACCTGCTGGACACTAATGCAGCGTTCGAATTAGTGAAGGAATTTGCCGAGCCGGCTGCGGTTGTTGTTAAGCATCTTAATCCGTGCGGGTGTGCCATTGATGAGGATATTTGCATGGCATATCGAAAGGCATACGAGGGCGATGTGGTCAGTGCGTTCGGAAGTATTATCGCTCTGAACAGGAAAGTGAACGTTGAATTGGCCCAAACGATTATGGAATCTTACAGCCGATTCGGCAAGGCATTAGGGGCAGGGGGGTTCTTTTCAGAGGTAATTATCGCGCCGGAATTTGATAAGGATGCGGTCGAGATAATCAGAACGCTCAAGGCCTGGGGCGGCAGAGTCCGGCTTATGGAAACCGGGCCGATTGACAAAGCCAAAATCGACTGCGGTGAGTTTGACGTTCGCTGCGTCATCGGCGGACTGCTCTTACAGAAACGGGATTTGGTTGGCTGGGAGCCGGATGTGTTGACGTATCCGACAAAGGCCAGGCCGTCTAACAGTCAGCTTGATGATTTGAAGGTCGCCTGGCTTGTCTCCAAGCATACCAAGAGCAATACAATCGTGCTGGTCAAAAATAAGAGGGTTTTAGGCGTAGGGGCAGGTCAAATGAATCGCGTTGAGTCCGGTCTGATTGCATTTAAGCACGCCGGCGACGAGTCGAACGGTTGTGCGATGGCCTCGGATGCGTTCTTCCCGTTCCCGGACAACGTTGACAACGCTGCCAAGGCAGGTGTAACTACAATAGTGCAGCCGGGCGGCTCGAAAAAAGACGATGAAGTCATCACTGCCGCAGATAAGCACGGCATCGCGATGGTCTTCACTGGCAAAAGACACTTTAAACACTAATTGAAGTAGAAGTTAATAGTACTGCCCAAGGGAAAACCTTTGAGTTTAGAACGGAAATAGTTAGAAAGTAAAAGTGCCTAAAGTGAGCTAAAGTTAAAAAACAAAGACGTGTTTCGTTCAACGGTTGCGCTGCTCGTTTCGTCCATCGTCTTACGGTTGCGTATTAAATGTCGTTTTACGTTCTACGCAACCGATACGAGTCGCGCAACCGCAACCGTCAGACGTATGTACTTTAGGCACTTTGAAGTGAAAGAATTAAAGGTTTACCCGGGGCCCGCCGGAGAGTTGTAGCGGGCCTCCGGGCATACCGTTTTTCTCAGGTGTCATTCGCCGCCGAGGATGGACACCATAGGCGACTGTAGAAAACGAATTTGTCGGCTCGTTCTATCACGCCATAGAATTGATTCCTGAAGGGTTTGTTTGGCAACGTCGGCCTCGAGTGTGAGCAGCTCATAGTCGTCGGTTTTGATAAGCAGTGAGTCCGCCTCGACCAGTTGCCGCTCCAGGCTCCGAATGGATGCCTCGTCTTGAGCTGCTCGTATCGAACGGTCAGCTAATTCTTTATTGAGAGACTCTATCAGGTTACCACCTATAGATTTGCTGAGTGATTCGCGGCGTCTTGCAATCTCTATCCTGGCTCTGGCGTGTTTTTCCTTTATTTCATCAAGCTTAGAGGGCAAAATCTGACCCGCTTCAACTTGTATCTCTGCTTCAGTGAGAAGCCTGCCGATCAATTCGACTATTTTCTGGAGTTCTATCGTGATTGAGTCGTTCTCGAGCCGCTCCATTATCTTGGCCTGAGTTTCAGCTATTCGCATGGTTGTTGCATCAATAATCACCTGGTTGGAAGCCTGATTCATCTTGGCAGTCTGTACTTCTTGACGCAGGCGGTAAATATCGGCGAGAATCTTGTCACGGTCAAGGACGCGGGAGCGCGAGATTTCCCTAAGAGTTTTCTGCTTTTCACGCAAGTCTCTTTCAGCACTGGTGGCTTCCTGCTCTGCGAGCTTGAGCTGGTCTGAAAATCTAAGCTTGTAGTCCTCAAAAGCTTTAACAAGAGTGCTCCGAAGTTTGTCAACAAGAGCGACCATAAACTCCTCGGCTACGGGTTTGACTTCATCTGGCAGGTCAACTTGCAGCTTGAAAAGAATCGTTTGCTCAGCAGCAGTTCTCAGTTGTTCAGAAGACAGAATTTCTGGCCTCTGTCCTCTGCCCTCTGTCTTCTGTCCTCTGTCTTCTGTCCTCTGTCTTCTATCCTCTGGTAGTATCCTGCCGCCAGCCAACGCCTCGATTTTGAAGATATCAGAAACCTGATCCGGTGAGATGTTGAGTACCTCACGGGCGACCCTGCCGCCAATCCCGGTACTGTGTAACAGGTAGTCTATAGTTGCATTATCAAGCGGCAAAACCATTGGGTCGGATGTTATCTTGGCTACACAGCTTGCTGTGCGAGTATTTGAAATATCCGCTGCTGCCGGCTTGTTGGCTGATTGGGCCGGAACTGATATTAAAAGAATCAAAACTAACAAGATAACGATGCGTTTTGTGGCTTCCATTTCAACTCTCCTTTTGAATCTCTTTTGTTAAATTTTCTGTTTTTCGATTTCTGATAATCGCTGCCGGGCTACTTGTGCCCATCGATTTTTGGGGAAAAGTTCGATGACGCGGTTGTACGTCTCAACGGCGGAATCTGTCCGGTTCAGCTCGCGGTACAAACGGTCGGCATGATAAACGAGGATAAAAGCGGTTTTGTCAACCTGTTTCTGGATTTCTTCGAGGGGGTCTGGGATGCTTGCGAGCTGGACTTCGAGCTCGTCAAGCGAGTGTTGTTTTTGCTCCTCTACAAGCACCTCCTGTATTAAATTTTGTACGGCGTCGGTTCTTGCCTGGAGCTGTTTGAGCTGAGTTTCGAGCAAGGTGATTCTCTCCCTCTCCGGCGTTGTTTCATTGGTTCTGATTGCAAGACTCAAAATGCCAACAGCGATCAGCACTACAGCGGCAGCGGCCAGTGGTGCGGCTACACTTATGAAATGTCTGCGATGAGCACGGCGTCGGACAGCGGCGGAGAGATTGGCAGAAACGGGACTGGGCAAGCCCGCCATACGGTCGGCTTCCTGAAGCAGGTTTTTTATTTTGTCTTCTGTCATAATTTTTCCTTTGTCAGTTCAGCCAGGTCATCTCTTAGACGCGCTCTGGCGCGGTTTAGCCGGACCTGCAACGCGTTTTTGGATATGCCGAGGATTCGGCTGATTTGGTCCGTCGGAAGTTCCTGCAGATACCTTAGTACGACCGGCTCGCGATATTTAGCAGGCAAAACTTGTATAGCACGACGAACACGCTCGAAGGTCTCACTGTCCATTGGCGCCTTATCCGCTGTGCCGGCCGATGCCAAAAAGGCTTTATCGGCAACCTGCGAAATCCGTCGCCGGTGGAGCATTCGCTTATACCGGTAACTGCGGCATTTATTCAACGTTATGGTAAAGAGCCAGGTTTTAAGGCTGCATTCGCAGCGAAATTTTTTTAGGCCGAGAAACGCGGCGAGGAAGATGTCTTGAGTAACATCTTCGACCTCGCCGGACCAGCCGAGCAATCGATTAGCTAATGCTGCAATATCGGACGAATATTGCTCGACAATCCTGTCAAAAGCAGATTCATCACCCCGATTAAATTGTGCGACCAGATGTTCATCATCAATCGTTTCGGCCATGACCATCATATTAGAGCACCGAGGCGCAGAAAACTTACAAAAAATCGTGGAAAACTGAAAAAATACCCGCGATTATACAGATTATGGCAATTATATGGCCAGCCTTACAATCCGGCGGCCTTTCTGAGTTTTTTTGCCATATCGGTCTTTTCCCAGGTAAAGTTTGGCAGATTTCGTCCGAAGTGCCCGCCGTAAGAAGTCTGGGCAAAGATTGGGCGAGCAAGCTTTAAGTGTCTAATCATAGCCTTCGGCGTTAAGGGGAAAAGCTTTCTTATGATTTGGCTTAACTTTTGCTCGCTGATTTTTGCGGTTCCTTCGGTATCTACAAGGACCGAGACCGGTTCAGCCACTCCAATAGCGTAAGATAATTGCAGTTCGCAGGCGTTGGCAAGGCCGGCTGCGACTACGTTCTTGGCGATGTATCGGGCCATATAGCTTGCCGTTCTGTCAACCTTTGTGGGGTCTTTTCCACTGAAGCATCCGCCGCCGTGACTGCCTCTTCCACCGTAGGTATCGACGATAATTTTTCTGCCGGTAAGGCCGCAGTCACCTTTTGGGCCGCCTACGACAAATCGGCCCGTCGGATTAATATGGAATATAGCGTCTTTGTCAACAAGCCGTTTTGGCAGAACCGGCAGGATGACTTTTTCGATGATTTGTTTTCGCAATTGTCTATAGCCAACAGACGGTGCGTGCTGAGTGGCTACGACAACCGTGTGGATGCGCCTGGGTTTGCTGTTCCCTCGACTTTGCTCGGGACAGGCTTCGTATTCGACTGTTACCTGACTTTTGCCGTCGGGCCGCAGCCAGGGCAGTTTCTTATTCTGACGCATTTTTTCCAGTCGCGTTGTCAGGGCATGTGCAAGTTGAATCGGCATCGGCATAAGGGCCGGAGTTTCTTTGCAAGCGTATCCGAACATCAAACCCTGGTCCCCGGCCCCCTGCTCTTTGTGCAGGCCGGTACCTTCGGTTACGCCACGCGAGATGTCGGGGCTTTGATTGTCAATTGTAACTATTACGGCGCAGTCATCACCATCGAAACCTATTGCCGGGTCGTCGTAGCCGATTTTTTTGATTGTCTTTCTCACAACGCCCGGGATGTCAACATATGCTTTTGTTGTGATTTCACCGGCGACTACGACCAGGCCGGTTGTTACTAATGTTTCACAAGCCACCCGGCTTCTTGGGTCCTGTGCGAGCATTGCATCAAGGACTGCGTCGGATACGTGGTCGGCTACTTTGTCAGGATGACCCATCGTTACAGACTCGCTGGTAAAAAGGTATTCGTTGGTATCAAGATGAGGATTGCTGTGATTTGACTTTTTTGCCATTTGTAATTTGTCCTTTCTACGAACCGTCGTTAATTGTCCAATCATATTTCATAAATTTAACGGAATATTTTCCTACTTCAAGGAAAGATACTTTATCTCTGGACACATAATTGGTAATGAAATTCAAAACGGCCTGGATTGCCGGCTCCTGGTCCTTGAATTTTTTGTCTATGGCGAACTTACTAATAAACTCTTTGCCATACGAGGATGACTGAAAAAGGGAAGATAAATAAACTCTCTGCTTTTCTTTGTCTATCCTGAACGCCAGTGGGCTGGATAGAAACCGCCTGGCCTGCTCGTCCAATTGTTCATTGAGCTTATACCCGTAATACGGCTCATTGCGCAGCGGCGGACTCGACAAACCGGCGTTGCATATAGCAAAAAATATCCTGGGGTCGTCAAATTCTTTACGGAAAAACCGCTTGTCAATCTCTGAAAGCGTGAATTCTTCATCCATCACAAGAAATTTGTAATTCGTCCATATTCCCTTGATGTGCAGGATACTGTTAGGGCCCCAGCCCGGGTAAAGCCGCAGGATTCGCGATGATTTGATAGGATAATTGCCGGTAATTATCTTCAGCATCTGGATGTTGTATGCGTTGAGCCAGAAGGCGATTTTGTCCTCTTTGGGCCAAGAGTTATAAACATTTGGGTCGAGCTTGTCGAATTCATCGAGAAGAGTTTTTAGATTGAGCCTTTTTCGTCTGAGCGTTTTATAGTCAACCATTCCCTTATCATCGACGAAGGTTTTCAGGACATCAGCACATTTGTCGTGAAAAGACACGGTCGGCTTAAGGTTCAGGTCATTAGGCTCAACATCGTTAGGCTCGACCCTGGCCGGTTCGACATCATTGGGTTCAGGCTCTACAGATTCGACCCTTCGGCTGCGCACCTTGGGCACAAGCTCAGGGCAGGCCTTCTCAGAAGTGATTTCATCAGGTTTGATATATACAGGTTCAACCTTATCAGGCTCGATTTGATTGGGCTCGCTCGGAGCAGGTGTAACCTCATCAGGCTCAACTTCTTTAGGTTCAGTCTTAGCAGGTTCGAGGTTAAGGCTCTCAGTTTTGGCAGACTCAACAAGTTCAGACTCTACGGGGGTACAACCGGCAATAAAGACCAGTACCATCAGCGAAGTTATAAAAACAACAAGGCATTTAGCCATTTTTCACTTTCCGATAAACGATTGCGAAATCCTTCAGTCGCAAAAACCACCCAATTTTGTTCTGTATTAGCATAAGGCATCAGACAATAAATGTCCAGCACCAATCCCGACTCCAAACCGGCAAATCTTATCACAGCCCTGCTCGCTGGCAGGCAAGCTGGACACAACGGGATTGGTGATGGATTGTTGTTTTTATGGTATTTTTGCAGAGAATTCTTGACCCGGATTTCCCGGAGACGTTTCTGAATCGACCGACACAACGGGACAACGAATATGGATGAGAAAGTTTAAAGACTACGGAAAAGAGGTTTTACGCTCGTAGGACGAAATCCATTCGAGTGGGAACACCCCGCATTTAATAATCGTAAAAGGCAGTGCCCTCGCTATCGGTACCGGTCCAGTTAATCTTAATCTCGCCGGTTTCTTTTTTGTATAACCATCCGCTGGAGGTGCCGTCAACAGCCGCAGAAAAGGCGGTCGCTTCGGCTACATAGGTGATATTGGATAACTTGTTGTAGGGATTCTCGGGTAGTTTCTTAACATAAGGGCCGTATAGGTAGGGGTCGGAAGGCACGGTGGACGTAGAAGCTGCGCCCGCCTCATCGGTGGTCCTGGTGAACTGTAACTCCAGAAGTTCCACAGGGAGGGGAGCGCCGTTTACATATCCCGGCGGGACTCCCTTATGCTGCAACTTATACAACTCGATCTGGTTTCGCATTACTCTGAGATTGTCTTTGGCCGCTGACTCCCGAGCTTTTGCAATATGACCCTGAAATGTGGGCATGACCAGTGCAGCAAGGATGCCCAGAATGGTCACAACTAATATAACTTCAACGAGTGTAAAAGCCTTTTTTTTCATCTCGTCGGCCCAAAAACTTAAAATGTTGGAAAAGCATCTCCTATATCGGCCATTAGGAAGCGGTACTTTGGGCGGAAATAACCTGTTTAGACCGATAACGCTTCTATCTGGTGTGCTCTAAGTTGCGTTAAAAAAAACGGAATTCAGAGAAAGAGTTTGTGGGCTTCACTAATGAAAAAAGGGCTGCAAGCGTAATGCTCACAGCCCTTTAATAGCATTGTAGTTGGAGAACTTTGCAGCGCCAAACTGCCGGTTATAACCGGAAAAATCTATTTCTTCTTCGACGGTACGATGCGCACTGTGTCGGTCCCTCCTATCCCGACTCCGTTAAAAGTCTTACCTGTCAACGTAGCCCCTGTGTCGTTCTCAGCCAGTTTCAGATCCTGCGTCTTGAAGTGGAACAGCATATCATCTTTACCGTCATCATCTACATCACATAGCTTCCAACGCACGGGTTCAGCTACTGCGAATAGTACGGTGTCAGGGTCAACGTTGCTGGCATCAAAATCCTCGGTCGTTAGCACTGCCACTGGTACGACTCCCTTAGAGCGCAGATTGATGTTGTTGGGATTGCCGCCGGGCTTGATATCAATCTTCACCTCAGAGACAGCAGGAGAGCTCAGTTGAATGAGTACACTGCTATAAACCTTCAGGCTAATTGGATCGCCGTTTCCATAGGTTCCTGTCAATACACTGTTCATAGTCACCTGGCCATAACTGACAGGCTCACCGTTTACAGCAAAATCAGTACCATAGACTGTCACGGCCGCTTTCGGGTCACCTGGCATAACGATGATATACAGGGCAACGTTACCGGAATAGATGTTCAAAACGCTGCCAGGATATGCATATATGTATTGTGAAACATCGGCATAAAGATTCACTGTCGTATCAGCCCCTACGTGCAGCCAATCCAGGCCTGTCTCGATTTTGTGTTCACCGCCATCATCGTAAACGACGGCCCAGCCACACGGTGCGGCACATAGCAAAATCGCCGGAATACACAATACAACAATTGTCGAGAATCTTGCCCTTACATGATTCTTCTTTTTCATAGCTCCACCCCCTCAAAAAATAGATATTTTGGTTCCCCCCATTACGGAGATATTATTGAGTTCCATCCATACACCAATGTTCAGTTTTGCTAATACTGACCTCCGTGCCTGCGAAGTAATTCGACGACATCCTTGCAAACCCCATCCTTATAGACCCGAATGGACGCCCAGTACAAAGGAGTACGGGACAATAAATCTCTTGCATTCAAATCTGCTCCCTGGGCAAGTAAGAGTTCAGCGATGTCCTTGTGGTCCTGTTGAGCCGCATAATGCAGGGCGGTACGACCTGGACTTTTATCTTTTGCATTAACATTCGCTCCACCGGCGAGCAGAGCCTCGACCACATCGGCGTGACCGACTCTGGCTGCAAAGTGTAAAGGAGTTCGTTGTATTTGATTTTCCGCATTAACATTTGCTCCACCGGCGAGCAGAGTCTCGACCACATCGGCGTTACCAAATCTGGCCGCAAGGTGCATAGGAGTATGCTGTTTGGGATCTTGTGCATTCAGATCCGCTTCCTCGGCGAGCAGGGCCTCAACCACATCCACATGGCCGACTCTGGCTGCAATATGCAAAGCAGTTCTTTGCTTTTGATTTTCTGCATTCACATCCGCTCCCCCGGCAAGCAGAACTTCGACCACGTCCACCCAGCCGAATCTGGCAGCAATATGCAAAGGAGTTGCACCGTTCATATTTATTGCATTTACATTGACAACTTTGGCAGTGAGAAGCTTAGCAATCTCTGCATAGCCTTTCTGGGCAGCATAGTGCAGGGGAGTAAAGCCGCGTTCATCTTTGACGTTTACATCCACACCGCTGTCAATCAGAAGCAAAACCATGTCTCTCTGCTCCTCTTGGAATGCCTCGAATAGAGGAATCCGGCCATCTTTTTCGGCATCCACCAGTGTCGGTTTCTCTGCCAACAAGGCTTCAGCCTTTGCAAGATTTCCCGACCACATCGCCTCGTGAAACCCCGCGACACGACTTTCACATCCGGTGAGTAAACTTGCAAATACAACCATCGCAGCGATAATCATTCTTCTTTTGTTGGCCATGATAAGCCTCCTTAAAGAAAAATTGGTTTTGAGATTAGCAAGTCGCACAGTGCGCCTCGCTTTCTAACAATTAACTGCATTGTCATCTGACCGCCATTAGCACTATCGCAATGGTTCCTATCACTAAAATAATCAACCCAATTATTAGCTCTGTCCGACTCATGGCTGCCCCTGATTAAAATATAAGAAATGAATTGAGGGGCACAAATCTAACAGAATAATAAATCATAGAAATTGGCCTTAGAGTTCGCCTATAATACATTTTGGTTAGCACAATGTACTTGACCTCACTGCCGAAAAGTCCTATAATACAGGTGTGTTAGAACGCCCCTGCTTTCCTTCACGTCCTCCAGTTTTTCCTCTTAGGAAAGCCAGGGGCTTTTTGTATTCTGGTTTAGGTCAAAGTTTCCGATATTTGGTCTTTAGTTGCTATAAAGCCCGTTCACTCCTCCCTTTACGCGCCAGCCTAATTGCGAATCGGTCCTTTTTAATTTTTTTTTCCGAATAAAATGTATGAAATTTCTTAGGAGTTTTCAGAATTGACTCTAAGTGCATCAAAAAGGCCATTCTGACGATAACATCCTGCAAACAATAGACTTAGGAAACCATAGCTGGGAACCTTAGTTATATATAGAAAACAGGAATATACAGTAATATACAGGAGTAAATAAGAATATACTTGACATATTTGTAATTGTTACATATACTCGTATAAAATAGAAACTACATTAAAAAGAGGTGTATTATGGCAAAAACAAAGCTTTTATCGTTGGGGTTCTTTCGGGATTTCCAGGACAAGGATAATTTCTTCGAAAAACTAACGAGCGATGAAGACACATTCAGTAAAGTAGTAAACCAATACCTACTGCTGAACGTCTGCTCGTTTCTTTATGGCGTTGTTATGGGTAGCTATAATGGTTTTCGACAGGCGATTTCTTCGGGTATAAAAGTGCCGATTCTCTTTTCGCTCGCTTTGTTAGTATGCTTCCCCGCTTTTTTCATCATTCAACACATCCTTGGTTCCAGGCTCGGCTTCTGGCAAATGCTCAAGATAATACTTTCCGGTTTTGTTATGGTTGCATTGGTTATGGTCTCGTTTGCCCCAATTGTCATTTTTTTCCTCATCACCGGAGACAACTACTCGTTTCTGAAACTTCTGCACGTAGCGATATTTGGACTTTCGGGACTCTTCGGCGTGAAGACCATTTTAGAGGCATTGCGCTTCTCCTGTGAGAAAAAGAACGTCTATCCTAAGGTTGGAGTGGTGGTTTTTCGGTTCTGGATTTTAATCCTGGCATTCGTTGGTATGCAGCTGGCCTGGAATTTAAGGCCGTTTATCGGCAGCAGAGATCTACCGTTCGAACTGTTTAGAAAACGCGAAGGGAACTTTTATCTGACAGTGATTCAAGCGGCAGGGGATTTAGTTACCTCACCAGGCAAGAAAACAAACAACAAGAAAGCTGATGAGCCTGTCTCTCAGAACCTGGAATATCAAACCGGGAAGGGCCAAACCAGTGGATAATGACATTATGACATTGGAAGAGGTAGCGGCTTATCTTAGGTTAAAACCTCAGACGATTTACACGTGGGCACAGGAAAAGAAAATACCTGCCGCTAAATTAGGGAAAGAGTGGCGCTTCAAAAAGTCGATTGTTGACGAATGGTTTGTGCAGCACATCGATGAAAAGTTCAGCGATGTCGTCAATACCTGGAAAGAAAAACAAAGAAGGCAGAGAGATTGTAAAGATATCAAGTAGAAGTAATTGATACGAATCAACAAAAATATATGCGCTTCATCAAACAGAGCCTGCTACTCTGCGAAGTACTCGCTACGTAGCACGAGCCGACCGTTAGGGAGGTGTAATTGCCACTCTTAGCCCTTTAAGACAGCCAAAGGGACCATTCGGGCGACGGCCTTGGCCCAGCCGCATTCGACGACAATTCGGACGACCTCATCGATATCTTTGTAGGCGTCCGGCGCTTCCTCTTTTATTTTGCGTTTATCGCCGGTAATGAGTTTTATGCCTGCCATACTGCGTTTGAACTGCTCATCGCTAATCAAAGCCGGCGTAATAATTCTGCCTTTACGAACCTTTCCACGAGCGGCGGTGCGACTCATCACTCTGCCTGCACCGTGGTTGACCGAGCTCAAAGACTCCTCGGAATCACCCGTTCCGACAAGCAGAAAACTCGCAGTGCCCATTGAGCCGGGCGTTATTATAGGCTGGCCGGTTTGGGCGAAAATACTTGCCCCCATTTGCTTCGGACCGAAAGCTCTGGTCGCACCTTTGCGGTGGACCCAAAGACGGATGCCGCTATGGGTTTCGAGCTTTGCCATATTGTGAGCGACATCATAAACGAGCGTCAGCGGCGTTGGGCCGAACATCCTGTTAAAACATCGTCTTACGAGCAGAGCCATAATGTGGCGGTTGGTAAATGCGAAGTTTGCGGCGGCGGCCATTGCGGCGATATAGTTTTTACCGGCGCTGCTCTCGGTCGGCAGATATGAGAGCATTTTTCTGCGGTCGGCATTCTCCGGCCTCCGGGCGGCGATATTCATATATTCGCCAGCAATCTCATAGCCGAACCGACGCGAGCCGGAATGTATCATTACAACGAGCTGGTTTTTGAAAAGGCCGAAGCTCTTCGCCAAATCCGGCTCAAAAACTTCCTGCACGTACTGGATTTCAATAAAGTGGTTTCCGCCTCCGAGTGTGCCGAGCTGATTGCTCCCTTTTTGTATTGCGTTTCTTGGCACCGCCGCCGGGTCAGACGGGAGGCAACCGTTTTCCTCGATTCTTTCGAGGTCATCTGCAAACTGGTCCGGGTCAAAGGCCTCCCAGGCCCGGTGACTGCTTCTTTGCATAATGGACGGTACGGCGGCAACACCTTTATTGATAACGGCTTCGATTCCGGTTTTGTTTAACTGCAAATTTTCCCTGCCCTCGCCGAGCGGAATGTCACGGGCTATATCGACAGCGATTTTGTCGGTATCAATGTCACCTCTTGAAAAGGGTGTGCGCAGCAGCCGCATACCACAATTTATGTCATACCCGA
>JABUBP010000369.1_pt1 | contig 12278 bp, 13 predicted proteins | sample 7240331 | NCBI WGS metagenome assembly JABUBP01 (sample SAMN07256347, study PRJNA390944) | subsurface metagenome | isolation source: Methane hydrate marine sediment | place: Pacific Ocean: Eastern North Pacific, ODP site 1244 | collected 2002 | reverse complement strand
GCCGACGGCATGCAGTATTTCGACGAGATCGCGCGTGCGTTTCAGGTCGATCGTGGTGGCGCGAAGCAGTTCGTCGATTTCCTGCGCGTGCTCTTTGACTCGCAGGACGATGCGGTCGAGATCAGCGAGTCCTCCGGCAGCTTCGAAGTGCGCCAGAACAGCTGGAAGCTGATGGACGATGTCAGCGACTACAGCCCGGCCTGCACCAAGGTGCTGGAAGGCTTGTTCGAGGGCCTCGCCGCCGGCTGCGGCAGGCACATTCATGTACATCTGAAGCCGGCGAAGGGCGGCAAGCCGCCGTTCATCTGGTCGATCGGGTAGAACGGAGCTATCGCAGCCACATCGGCACTGCGCTCCCCCTCCCGCTTGCGGGCAGGGCTCTCGCATATGCGGATTGTTTTCGTCGGCAAGCCCGGCCACGACGACGTGAAAACGCCCGTGCGGAGACCCACAAGCGCCATTTGCGATCCCCCTGCGCTTGCGGGGGAGGCATAGGCGGCCTCCGGCCGCCGTTCTTCCAGATGACGCTGATGCGGAGCATCAGCTACGGGTGGGGGTGCTTCCACATCGGGGTTGCCTGCGTGGAGAGAGCCTCCACCCGTCGCGCTCTTCGAGCGCGTCGGCCTCCCCGCAAGCGGGAGAGGCGAAGCGAGCCAGGCCGCAATCCCGCAGCCCCCCAATGCGCATTACGGGGGTGGAATCGGGCCTAGGACCACCCGGCACCCCTGTTGATACAGGGCGCTTGGGAGCAGAAATGTCCGACGTCGGCGTTGCCGAAATCCCTGTAGACGAGGAAGAACGCCCGCTGCCGCCGCCGGAGCCGCCGCTGCGCAATGTGCTGGTCGACGGGCCGATCCTGCGCACGCTGCTGATGCTGGCCTGGCCGAATACGCTGGCGCTCACCGCCGGCACCTGCGTCGTCATTGCGGAAACATCCTATATCGGCCGGCTCGGCGTCGAGCCGCTCGCCGCCATGGCGCTGGTGTTTCCCTGCGTGATCCTGACCATGACCATGTCCGGCGGCGCGATGGGCGGCGCGGTGGCGTCAGCCATTGCACGCGCGCTCGGCGCCGGCGATCGCGAGCGCGCATCCGTGCTCGCCTCGCATGCGCTACTGATCGGTATCTGCTTCGGACTCGTCTTCATGCTGGGCATGCTGATCTTCGGCCCGAAGCTGCTCGAGCTGCTCGGCGGCCGTGGCAATGTGCTGACGCAGGCGATTGCGTATTCGCAGATTTTCTTCGGCGGTGCCGTCATCCCCTGGCTGATGAACAGCATGGGCGGCATTCTGCGCGGCACCGGCAACATGAAGCTGCCGTCGACGCTGATGCTGTTGTCGGCCGCCATCCAGATCGTGGTCGGAGGTTCGCTCGCGCTCGGCATCGGTCCGGTTCCGTCCTTCGGCATGCGCGGCGTCGCCGCCGGCGCGATGATCGCCTTCTCCATCAACATTACCGTGCTGGGCTGGTACATGTTCTCCGGCCGCGCCCGCGTGGTGCCGAAGCTGCGGGGCTTGCGCATCCAGAGGGCGATGTTCTTCGACATCCTGAAGGTCGGCGCCATCGCCTGCTTCTCGCCGCTGCAATCGGTGCTGAGCGTTTCGATCTTCACCCACATGCTGGCGCGGTTCGGCACCGAGGTGCTCGCCGGTTACGGCATCGGCGCGCGGCTGGAATTCCTGCTGACGTCGATCGCGTTTGCGGTCGGCATCGCGTCGGTGCCGATGGTCGGCATGGCGATCGGCGCCAGGAAAATCGAGCGCGCCCGCCGTATCGCGTGGATCGCGGGTACGGTCACGTTCGTTTCCATGGGCGCGATCGGAACGCTGGCGGCGGTCTTCCCGGATCTGTGGGTCAACATCTTCACCAATGACCCGAGCGTGCGCGCCACCAGCCATCAATATCTGGCGACCGCGGCGCCCATGTACGCCTTTATCGGGCTGTCGCTGTCGATGTATTTCTCGTCGCAGGGCGCGGCCAAGGTGCTCGGTCCGGTGCTGTCGCAGACCGCGCGGTTGATCTTCATCGCCGTCGGCGGATGGTGGCTGTCCACCCATGATGCCGGTGCCGGCAGCTTCTTCGTGCTGGCGGCGTCATCCATGGTGTTGATCGGCGTTCTCTCCACTGCGAGCGTCGCGCTCACGCGCTGGGGACCGAAGCCGGTGCCGGTGAAGGTTCAGCCCGTGCTGCCTTGATTTCGTCCCGATAGCGAGGGTAGCACGAACGCTTTCCCAATCTTGCAACCCTGGGGATTGCCAATGAGAACATTGTTGGTGCTGCTCACGTCGATCATCTCGGCGTCCGCCTTCGCTGGCGCCCTTGATGACGCCAGGACATTGGGCGCTCCGATGCAGTCCGTGGAGCGAGCCATCCAGCTATCGCGAGGCAAGGAGTTTTCGCGAAAGGACGTTCTCGCCGTTTTCGATATTTCGCAGCCTTCCGGCAACCGCCGCTTTTTTCTCATCGATCTGAAGAACGACAAAACCACCGCTCACTATGCCGCGCATGGAAAATCGAACGGCAGCAATCTGAAAGCGACGAAGTTTCGTGGGTTCCGCAGCGACCACGACATGGTTCCGCTGGGTCCGCTGCGAACAGCCGCGGCCGACGCTTCCGTCGTGTCGCACTACCGTACGATCTCGGACAAGTACACGGGGCAGGTCTGGAACGGGCTGAACTCTTCCCGGCTCGAAGGCGTCGCTTCATACAACAGCTACATCAATTCCGTTCCCGGAGTCGTCTGGGTCATTCATCCGAATTGGTATGTGAGCGCCGGTTATCGCAAGAACAATCCGGGAGCGCTGGGGCGTTCGCTCGGCTGCATCACGCTCGATCCGGAAGTGAACAACGTCATCGTCAATCGCCTGGGAAACGGCGCCTTGATTTACGTGACCGTCGGCAACGATCCGGTTGAACGATATCTTTGATTGTCGGCGATAATCCGCGGCTCGGCGTCGGTACGCCGTTGGCCGCGCAAGGTCCGGCCTTGCGCCCGGTTTACCGTGAGTGTGGCCATTGCGGCACAGTCCGGACGTGCCGATGATGCTAGCGTTGCCTCGGGGAAAAGAGCTCGTCATTTTCGGAGGAGCTGTGTCTTGAACCAGGCTGCAAAACACCATTGGTACGGCGATAGATCGCCGTGGATTGAACAGCGCAGTGAGGACCCTTACGGCTTCAAGGGTCCGCAGCGGCCATTGACCGCGTCGAAGACGGTCATCCTGGACAGGGAAAACCCGCCGCAGCTGCGATCCCGGAACATCGCTGAGGATTGAGAGAGACTGCTTCCGCGCGTGGCGCCTCGGCGGATTTCCAGCCCTGCGCAGCAAGCTGGGCCGTCGCTGCGCTTGGTTGCTCTCCGTCATTGCGAGCGAAGCGAAGCAATCCAGCTTCCTTCGTCTCGAAAAAGCTGGATTGCTTCCGCCTTCGCTCTCCGAGCTTCGGCGGACTCCAAGCCCGGCGTAGCGTGCGTAGCATGCGTAGACGGGTCGTCGCTATCGCTCCTCGCAATGACGTGGAGAGTGTCTCGACACCGTTACTTCCGCTTCACGCGGCGCAAATGCCGGCCGCCGCCACCGTAGTTCACCATGCGCATCAGCTGCGGGATCATGCTCATCATCTCGCCGCCGCCCATGCCGCCCATCATGCCCATGATGTCGCCGCCGCCGTAGCCGCCCATGCCCATGCCGGCCGGGATCATGCCGCCATAGCCGCCGGGCATGCCGCCGCCAAATCCGCCGCCCATACCGCCCATCATGCCGCCAAAGCCGCCGCCACCGCTGCCGTCCATCATGCCACTCATCATCGGGCCCATGGTCTGCATCATCATGGCGAAGCGGCGCTTGCCCATCTTCGCTTTCATCATCTCCAGCATCGGCGCCATCTGGGTCATCATGTCCTCGCCACCGCCGCCTCCGCCGCCAAAGCCGGCGAACTGGGCCTTCGCCGGCATTGTCGTGAGCGTGAACAGCAGCAGGAGCGTGGCCGCCTGGCACACCACCTTGTCAGCTCCGGTCATGGCAAAACTCCTCCTGCGCCCGCGCAGCTGAGTAGCGGCGTAGTTCGGGCGCATGGAGCGAGGCTAGGAGCGGGCGGGCGGCCGATCTGTGAAAAAAGTCACAGAGGTTTTGCCCGTGTCGTCATGGCCGGGCAGAAGCGCGAAGCGCGTCTTCGCGCTGGACGTCCCGGCATCCACGACCTTCTCTCGCGGCACAAAGAACGTGGATGCCCGGGACAAGCCCTGGCATGACGGCAAGAAAGTGCCTCGGCGCCGTTTGCGATGGGCCAGCCCTACGCCGCCTTTCGCCCGAAGCTCTTCTGCATCGCGGCCAGCCCAAGGTCCATCTGCCCCGCCATGTAGGACGCGAACTCGTGCGGCAGCACGTCGGCGATCCAGACAAAGCGCGTACGGTTCTCGCCTTCGGCAAACACCTGCGCGGAAGCCGAGTGCTGCGTCAGCCGCTCGCTCTTGATGGCGTAAACCAGCCGCCGCCTCTCGTCGTCGCTATCGACCAGCACTTCACGCGCCACGCTGCCGTTGGCGAAGGTGACGATGCGCGCATCGCCGTCGAGCCTGGTGTCGGTGACGAAGCCGGGCACGAGGCGCGTATGCAGTGCGCCGAAATCGCGCAGCGCGTCCCAGACGTCGGTCGGGCTGGCGTCGATGATGATCTCTTTATGGATGGAAGCCATGTGATTATTCCTTGTTCGGTTTGTAGGGTGGGTTAGCGCGAGTTTCGCGCTCGGTCGTTCAACGAGCTGGGAAAGAAGGCGTAACCCACCGATGATGGAAGAGACGGCGGGTTACGCTTCGCTAACCGCCCTGCGGTTTTGCGCATCACGCGCACACCGCCTCGACATTGTTGCCGTCGGGGTCGATCAGGAACGCCGCGTAATATGTCGGGCTGTAATCCTTGCGCGGACCTGCGCCGCCATTGTCGCTGCCGCCGGCCTTCAGCCCTGCGGCGTGGAATTTCTTGACGGCGTCATGATCCCTAGCGCTGAAGGCGAGGTGTGCGCCGGTGGCCTTCTCGCCCTTGTGCAGGTGCAGCCACAGCGCCGGCGCATCCTTCGGGCCGAAGCCGGCATAGCCGTCTCCTTTCGAGCACAGCACGAAGCCGAGCGGGGCGAGAGCGGCAGTATAGAATCGCACCGCGTTGTCGAGATTGCCGACGCGCAGGCCAATGTGGTCGTACATGGGAGTCTCCAGTGGATGCGCGCGAACATCCGCGCGCCGTGGAGACAACCTCTCAGTTCAGCGAAAACCGTTCTTGGAAAATCTTGCGGTCGTCCCGAGAACGCTGTCTTGCGGCCTGCCGGAACCGCATCGGCGAGGCGCCCGCCGCGCGACGGAAGGTGCGCACGAAATTGGAGAGGTCGCCAAAGCCGACATCATAGGCGATGTCGGTGACCGGGCTGTCGTCGTCCGCCAGCCGGCGCGCGGCGTGCCGCAGCCGCGAGCGCACGAGGTACTGGTGCGGGGTGACGCCGACGACATCGGAGAACAGCCGCAGGAAATGGAACGGGCTGATGCCGGCCTGTTCGGCGGCGTCGTCCAGCGTAATGGCGCGGTGCGAATTGGCGTCGATCCACAGCGCGCTTTCCACGGCGCGGCGGCGGTCGCGCAGGCTTGCGGTGGGCTTCCTCGCCTTGCGTCCGCTGACGACATCGACAAAGCGGGCGGCCATGAGGTGGCCGACCTCGTCGAGCCCGACGTCGCTGTTGCCATCTGCTGCCGTCTGCGCCAGTTCGCCCAGCACCATCAGTTCGGGAAGCGGCGGCGCCGAGCCGACCTGCCACAGCCTGCTATCGCCGATCGCATCGACCACCTCGGGCGCGAGAAAGAACGACAGGCACTCGTCGCCAACCGCATGGTCATGGCTGCAGACATATTCGTCGCCGGGATAGCCGACCAGGATCGAGCCCGCGACCAGCTCATGGAAACGGCCGCGACAAGAACAGCCAAAACTGCCCTTGCGAACATAGGAGAGAGAATGCGCCGGAAATTCCTCGGCGAACGGCTTGTCGCCCGGTCCCGCGGTGCAGCGGAATTCGGTCGCCGAAATGCGGTTGCCCTCGAGCAGCGTCCTGCGGATCATCGACTCAATGTAGGCATGATCGCGAAAAGTGGAAGATGGTGTTTGGACTAGGCCGTGTACTCATCGATCCGGGACGTCCGTTTCCGAGCGCAAAGCGGACATCCGGCGCCAGACCCGGAACGTTGCTTTTTGACCCACAACAGACATCGGCTGCCGCTACAGTTGTGTTAGTCTATTCCGTCACAGCGTCCTTCATTTGAGTTCGAGGGCAGCAATGAGGCGGCGAAAATTTCTCGGCCTTGTCGGTGGTACTACAATCGCGTGGCCGCTTGCGGCACGCGGGCAGCAAGCAGGGATGCCTTTGGTCGGCTTTCTCAACGGAGCTGCGCCCCCAGCCTACGCAAGGATGTTGTCTGCTTTCCTAAAGGGGCTCGGCGAAACCGGCTATCTCGAGGGCCAGAACGTCAAGATTGAATACCGGTGGGCGCAGGGCGAAATTGATCGCTTGCCAGTCTTTGCGGCCGAATTAGTTCATCGCGAAGTGGCTGTGATTGCCGCGACCGGTACTCCCGCCGCACTTGCGGCAAAGACGGCGACTACGACGATCCCAATCGTATTCGAGACAGGTAGCGACCCGGTCCAGCTTGGTCTCGTCGCCAGCCTTAACCGGCCCGGCGGCAATGTCACAGGCATTGCTCAGTTGGCAGTTGAGGTCGTGCCCAAGCGGCTGCAGCTGCTGAATGAGATGGTTCCTGCGGCGAAGATTGTCTCGCTACTCGTGAACCCGACCGATCCGGCTGTATCCGAAAAAACCGTCCAAGGCGCGCAGGCGGCGGCTCGAAGTCTCGGGCTGGAACTGCATGTTCTGAACGTCAGCACCGAACATGAGATTGATGCCGCTTTCGCAAAAATTGTCCAACTGAAAGCGGGCGGTCTGATCGTTAGCGGGGGGCAATTCTTCAACAGCAGAAGCAAGCAAATTGCCGCCTTGGCGCGCCAACAAATGTTGCCGACGATCTTTCCATATCGCGATCTCGCAGCCGCTGGCGGCCTTATGAGCTACGGCACAAGCATCACTGATGCCTATCGCCTCGCCGGTAACTACACCGGTCGCATTCTTCAGGGTGAAAAACCTGCGGATTTGCCGGTCCAGCAGGCAACCAAGGTCGAACTGATCATCAACCTGGAGACAGCCAAGGCGCTCGGCATGACAGTCCCCCTGTCTTTAGTTGGCCGCGCCGACGAGGTGATTGAATAGACGTTGCCCATGACTGATTCTGGCCCGCTTGAGACATGGCGACCGGCTCTTGCAATGTCCGCAACTGGGGGAAGACCGGAAGTGGTTGATTGACGGCCAAACCGCGGCTTTTGACCCAAATGCGGCATTGGCAACTCTTTCTCAATAGTGCTTTAGCCGCTATCGTCGGCTTCTCTCGGAGACCACGGCGTGAAGCGGCGCGAGTTTATATCTTTTCTTGGCGGAGCGACGGTCATGTGGCCGCTGGGAGCCCGCGCCCAGCAGGGTAAGCCGTCGGGGCGCACTTTTCACGTTGCGGTGCTTTTGCAAGGTGCGGAGAAAACGATGGGCAGCCGACTGGAGGCGCTGCGTGCAGGCCTCCGGGAGCTCGGTCTCATCGAAGGGCAAAATATCCGTCTGACCGTACGTTGGAATGAGGGAGAATTGGAGCGCCTGTCGGATTTGGCGGCAGAGTTGCTCCGCGACCAGCCAGATGTCATCGTCGGCGCTCCGGTAGTTGCCGCCGTTGCAGCATACAAACACACGCGCACCGTACCGATCGTCATTGCCAACGGTTCAGGGCCGGTGCAAGCGGGACTCGCCGAGAGTTATGCGCGGCCGGGAGGTAACGTCACCGGCGTTGTTAATCTTAGTGGCGAGTTGACGTCAAAGCAGCTTCAGTTGCTGAAGACGATTTCGCCGAGCACTTCGCACGTGGGTATTTTAACCACCGGAACCGCCATCATTTACGAGGAAACGCTACGTGATGCGACTCGTGCCGCGTCGGCGCTCGCTCTCAAATTGGTGGAAGTGCGGATCGGCACATTTGACGAGCTTCCTCGGCTTGCTTCGCTCTGTGGCAAGGGCAACTGTAACGGGCTGCTCGTGACATCCGATCCGCTTTTGCAAAACTGGCGGACACAGATTGTCGAAATCGCAGCGAAAGAAAATCTGCCTGCAGTTTATCCTCAACCTGAGTACGTGCTGAATGGCGGGTTGATCAGTTATTCAACAAACATCGAGGAACGGTTTCATCGTGCTGCTGGTTACGTCGACAAGATTCTCAAGGGTGCAAGACCCAGCGAATTGCCGATTGAACAACCGACAAAATTCGAGATGATCGTGAATGCAAAAGCGGCAAAGGCACAGGGCATCGAAATTCCCGGCCTGATCCTTGCGCAGGCCAACAGCGTGATCGAATAGGGCCCGCTACTTCCGGGTTTGGCCCTTGGCACAATCCCTGATGCACCGTTCATTTCTGCTTTTGAGGACAAGCGGGCATCCCGCACTTATGGTTACAGGCTCCAATTAGATCACATCCGGGAAAGAAGGATCGCGACCGCGTCCCGAAGAGACGGCGTCACGATCCATGCGGGCGGGTCGGAGCAACCGGCGGCAGCAGCACCTCGAACAGCGTCTTGCTCACCGTCGGGTGAGCGCCCTCGATGGTGAGCAGACGGCGCTTGGAGATCACGCCGGCATTCGGCGCCATCTGGTCGGCATAGTTGCCGGCTTCCAGCACGCGGTGGCAGGGCACGATGACCATGAAGGGATTGCGCCCCAGCGCCTGCGCCACCGAATAGCTCGCGCCGTGCACGCGCAGGCCGTTGGCGACTTCCTCATAGGTGCGGGTCTCGCCGCGCGGGATCGCCCGGATGTACTGGTAGACGCGCTGGTTGAAATACGGCATGCCCGTGAAGTCGAGCGCGACGTCGGCCATGTCGGCCGTGCTCCCGCGCAGCAGCGCGACGATGCCCTCGATGGCGATTTCGGCATTGAGCGGCGGGCGCTGCTCGCGCGCCTCGGGATAGAGGCGATACATGCGGCGGCGGGTTTCCAGCTCGCGGGCTTCGGGCAATTGCACGCCGAGAATCCCGAGATCGCCCCATGCGATACCGCATCGGCCAACCGCCGTGTCGAAGATTGTGAACCCGTGCCCCGACATGATTCTACGCCACCCAACCCACGGATAATCATAACACCGCCAAAACCGGGCGCATCCGGAATCTTGCGGTTCGGTTAAGGGCCAGCGGTTGCTGGCCGGCTCGTTGGCTGCGCCGCGCTGGAGCCAGCGGCGAGCCGGGTCCGGACAGGCTGCAAGGCGGTTCCGGAAAGTCCGCCTGCGTGGGCGCGCCGTTGCCGCTGCTCATGGCACGACGGCGCCCCCGCCACGGCAATTTGGCCTTGTGGCCGCTATTTCGGACCACCGAGGTCAAGTCTGCACCAGCCGTCCGCGCGATCGTTCGGGCCGCTCATCGGCAGATCGTCGGGGATCGCATGATCGTCCGAAATCGTCACGGGTTGCATCACGGCTTGCATCACGGGTTGCAAATGTCACACCACATTGGATCGGCCGTCACGGTCGGGCTGCGCGCGTGCCGTTGGACCCTTGCGTTACACGCCGAACAGCCATGGACTTCCGCGCGGACCCGCTGCGTCGGCGCGCCGCACTGGCGGCAGGGCAGACCCCGCTCCACGTCCATGATCCCGAACCCCGGTGCGCCGCAGGATGGGCAGCGACGTGCTGAGCGGACAGCGAGCGCCCGGGTCAGACAAGCGATCGAAGCCATGCGTGTCGGGTTGAGATGCGCCCGCATATCGGTTTCGAGCATGGCGTTGCTGCCGGTCGCGAACACGGCGCGGAGCGCCGCATCCACCTGCTTCCGGCTACGAAGTCCCTTGACGGCGGGGCGGCCGTCCCGAGGTTCCGCGCGAACAATGACGGCGTGGTCGGGGAAGCCGACACGCTGGAGGAAATCGTCGATCGGATCGCCAGCCGCGACCGTAACATGGTCGAAATTGGTCCGCGTACGCCGCGAGACGACGACCTCGTGGCCGCTCGCTGCCTCTCGCAGCAGCAGGAGTTCCCGGCCCGACGCGATCAGTGGAAGGGCTTGGTCGGGCCCGAAAGCGCCCTCGCTGCCGATCCCGATTGCTGCGCCCGTGCGCGCGATCGCGCGTTCAGCTTTGGCGCGCGCGGCATCGAGCATGGTGCCCTGGCGCGCCACCTCGCCAGTGAAGGTCCCCAATTCGTCGGTATCGATGCCGGGCGCCGTCGAGACGGCCATCTCGAACCAGCGGCAGAGCACGGGCGCGATCGCGCGCTCCTTGCCGTGCATGGTTGCAATGGCCGCCCAGCATCCGCGGTATGGATGCGCGAACAACCGCCCGGGCCGCCCATCGCTCATGCCGCCGTCCAGACCCCGGGTCGCACGCAGCGGCGGATGGTCGTGCCCCCGTCGTCGAGGGAATGCAGCATGACCCAGCCGTTGGCGACGAGAGCGCAGACGCCGGCGTGGCGGCGCAGGATCTCGTCCATCGCGGTCTCGGGCGCCGCGATGAAGACATTGAGACGCAGCGGTTCATGCACAAAGCGCCTGCCGTCGTGCACCGACTGCAAGGGCAGGCCGGTCCTGAGATCGCCCGCATTGCCCTCGAGCACGCCGAGCTGGCCGACGATGTTGTGCAGCACCTTGTTGCCGCTGCCGAAGGCCGCATTGTTGACCGTTGAACCGTAGTACTGAAGGTTGATCCAGCTCGCGACCACCATTGGCGCCGTCATGATTAGCTCCAGCACGCGATAGCCTTCGTCCTGCTGGTGGGCGTAGGAGTGCAGGAACGCCCGGCCTGAAAGGTCGAGGCCCCGCGTCACGCCGCGCGGCGCCGCGATAAAGGCCGCGTTGCCTGCAAGGCCCCATTCGGGCCGGACCTGCGACCAGTCGTGGCTGCGCGCTGTCACGGCGCCGTCGACATCGGCCTTGTCCTTGATTCCGAGCAATGCGCTGCGCTCGAGCCGCGCCAGATGCGCGGCTGCGGCCAGCCGCGCTTTCAGCACGGCAAGATCGCCCGCAAGCGCCGCCGGAACGTCCTCTTCGTCGAACAGCTTCACGTCGTCCGTCGTCGTGTCGTGCAATGCGCCGACGAACCAGCAGTCGGAAGGGATATCGATGCCCCGGCTGCGCAAACCTTCGCGAACCTGTTCGTCGTTGAGAATGGCGGCTGCAATCCGCGCATTGGCCTCGCCGGTGTGGCCGCCGCAGGCGCCGCAGTCGAGACCCGAGGCGTGAGGGTTGTTGACCGTGCTGCTGCCGTGTCCGGCGAGCATCACGAGCCGGCCAAAGGGTCCCGTCAGCGACATCGCCTTCAGCACCGCCTCGGCCATGTCGATGCGTTGGGTTCCGGAGAAACCGGTCGACCTGCCGTCGAGGCTGCCCGGCGCAAACCGCGGGCCGACCCGGGCGGCGATGTCGGGATCGAGGCCATCGACCACCGGCGAAGGCACGGGCCGGGTAACGCCCGTGCTGTCGGTTGCGATCTTGGCGGCGAAGCCGAGACCGGCCGTCTCGACGAAGGAGAATGACGAGACTGCCGACACCTTGAAAGACTTCCAGGCCTTGGCGACCCGCCGCCGCAACAGCCGTAGGCCGAGCACCTCGGCCTCCTCGACGTCGTTGGCGTCCTTGACGGCTTCGCAGACGATGAAGGCGGGCTTGAGCAGTACCGGGCAATGCGCGCCGCCGCGCAGGTGACCGATCGGGACATACTCGATCGGGAAGCCGAAGAAGCCGGCGAAGCCGATTGTCTCCGCATCGGGATAGGTCGCCTCCAGCGCGCGACGAAAGATCTCGGAGCGCACGTCGATGCAGAACGCAGCCTGCGCCGGCGGCCGCGCTGCCGCTGGCGCGGTCGCACTGCGCCGTGCGTGCGCGACGAGTCGTGCCACCAGGTTGCGGCGGAAGACGATTTCGTAGGCTTCCTGCAGAATCACGTCGATGCAAAGGTCGGGTGTCTCGTCGAGGCGATGATCGGCGGGCAGCTTCGCAGCCTCCTCCATGGCCTGCGCCCAGGCGGACTTGAACGCGGCGTCGGTCCGCGCCTCGAACAAGGCAAAGCCCCACGCGAGACGGATCGCCAGCAATTCAACCAGCGTGAAGCCGCCGCGAGCACGATTGGCGCCGGACTTTGCATCCATGACAGGTCCTCCCGGCAGTTTTACTGCCAACTTGT
>JABUBP010000368.1_pt1 | contig 12285 bp, 11 predicted proteins | sample 7240331 | NCBI WGS metagenome assembly JABUBP01 (sample SAMN07256347, study PRJNA390944) | subsurface metagenome | isolation source: Methane hydrate marine sediment | place: Pacific Ocean: Eastern North Pacific, ODP site 1244 | collected 2002 | reverse complement strand
AAATCTTCTTCAATTATCAATTCAGGATTAACAGATTCAGAGACCTTGTTACCATAAAGATTTTTCTCAATTTTTCTTGTAATTTCTTCAGTCGCCGACCCTCCGTAGGGAGCCTTAAATTTAATACCACAAAACTGTGGAGGATTGTGCGAGGCAGTAACCATTACCCCCCCATCGTATTTCCTTTCCACTATGGCAAAAGAGACACAAGGAGCAGGAACAGACTTATTGCTAAGAATCACTTTGATTCCATTTCCGGATAAAACTTCAGCAATTAGCAAAGCATATTTCTCAGCAAGAAAACGATTATCATACCCCACAACCACCCCTTGTGGCTTGTTACCTGTCGCTTCTTCCTTTAGGTAGTCTGCTATCGCCTGAGCAACGATTCTCACATTATCGAATGTGAAATCGTCAGCAATAACTCCTCTCCATCCATCTGTGCCAAACTTAATTTTTACCATACCACCACTTTACGGGTCCGATGAACATATTGTTGAAACGGTAGTCGCTCCGATCCATCGGAGCGTGTTGGAGTAGCTCCGATTCATCGGAGCGTTTGAATTCGCAAACTAAAGTTTGCGGCTACCTAATTTAATCGAACCCTTACGTGTATTTTCTTAACTTGGGGTCTCTTCTTAACTTCTCCACTAATTTCTTAACCTGTTGACCCTTTCCTTTGGGAAAGACCAGGGTAACATCTTCTGTAGAGACAATAATAAGGTCGGATACGCCAATTGCAGATAACAATCCTTTCCTATTCACCATTATACAATTTTGACTATCTATCGTTGAAACTCTGCCTATAATAGCATTCTTTTCTTTGTCGCGCGAAAGAAATTTATCCAGCGACTCCCAGGAACCTAAATCCTCCCAGGAGAAATCGGCAGGAATGAGGAGACTATTCTTTGCTTTCTCCATTATCCCGTAGTCAATAGAGACATTGGGCAATCCAGGATACAATTTACTTATGTTCTTTGAAGAAATCATTTGCAATTTCTGGTAGAGGGAAGGCATATATTTCCCTATTGCCTCCAGAACTACTGACTTCCTCCACACAAACATTCCACTATTCCAGAAAAATCTACCACTTTTAAGGAACCTTTCGGCTTTTTTCTTATCCGGCTTCTCTACAAATCTTTTGACCCTAAACACCTGTCGTCTTTCCCTTGTCCCTGCCTCTATGTATCCATAACCAGTTGCCGGGTATGTTGGTTTAATACCAATAGTAATTAGATTCTCCGTTTCTTTAGCAAGAGTAACTGCTTTTTTCAAAGTATCCAGGAATTTTCTTCGAGGCTTAATTATATGGTCTGCCGGTAAAACAACCATAACCGCATCTTCTTTAATCATTTTCGCCGCCAGGCCAATACAGGGAGCAGTATTCCTCCCAACTGGCTCAGAGATTATGTTTTTTCTGGGTATCTGGGGAAGCTGGCGCTCAATGGCCCTCGCCAGGGAACGCCGTGTTACCACAAGGATGTCTTGAGGAGAAATAAGTGGCTGGAGCCTATCTACAGTTTCCTGCAAAAGGCTCCTCTTTCCAATGAGCGAAAGAAGTTGTTTGGGAAACTTCTCTTTACTTAAAGGCCAGAATCTTTCCCCTTTCCCTCCCGCCATAATTACAGCTTTAACTACCATTTCCGTACCTTTCTCATTTAGATAGCAATTCTTTAATAAGGTCTTTATTCAATAACCTCAATTCTTCTTTATCAACTAAAAAGCGTTCAACATCTTTCCTGACTTTGGCAAAATCGACCCTCGCCATTTTTTCTAGTAAAAATTCTTCAAAATTCTTTTCTGTAACAACTACTTTCTTAGTTTCCGTCTGAGCAATAGCATTATTTAACAAAACAAAATTTGGCAAAATCTTCTTTCCTAAATACCATACCAGATCGTAAAAATCTCTTCCCTTTACGTACTTTCTGAAAAAACAGGCGTGGAGTTTTGTTGCATAAAGAGACGAAAGGTCATAATGGGTTACCGTAAAGACGAAGACTTTGCTGAGCAGAGAAATATCTGTTTTCCAGCCCTTTAGTGGTCGAGCATCTATTTCCAGCCCGATAGATAATTTTTGCTCTTTCATATCAGATAACCCTAAGCTCACCAGGATATTTTTGAACCTAAACATTGCCCTCTGTACTATCTTAAGGTCATTTTTTTTTACATCAACACTCAACCCGTACTTTTTTAATTGGTATTCAATGGCTGTTGAAAACTTATTAAAATTATAACCTTTCTTCTGAATTAAAGAGAAATCGAGGTCTTCAGAAAAACGTCTCAAACCAAAAAGAACTCTCAAGGCAGTCTCACCCACAAATGCTAAGTGTCTAAACATTCCAAGGTCGTAAAGAATCTTTAAGATAATCACCTGTAAATCTTCTCTTACAAGATGAACTTTTTCTTCTTTACTCATTCTTTCATTTAAATGAGCCTTAATAATATCAAGCATTGGCTATTCCGCCTTCATAAATTCGCAGAAAGAGTGAACCACACTCAGAAGTTTCTTGTTATTAAAAACTTTAGCAAACATTTTAATTTTCTGCCTGCCCAGACCAGATAGATTCTGAAATCGATATGACTCCCTGAAGATATTAACATCATCTTCAGAAAAATTGAAAAGGTTCAAATACAAAAAGTCAACAATAGCCTTTTCTGGTTCAGCAATAAAGAAAGGATAACCATTGTCATCTTTCGTCTCTTTAAACCCAACAAAACAGGTTACGTCAATATGTTGATAGTGAAAAGTGCCAAAATCATTTCGAAAAGTAGATGTCTTCTTTGTGGTAACAGAGGTGACATCCTCTACTCTTTCCGGGATAAAGTCATAAAAAGATAAAGCATATTCAGTACTGAGGTAAGAGGGGGAAAGCAATTGGCTGGCAATAAAAGGACGCGAGGGGTTTATCTTCCTGTCTTCCTTGTTTAAGACATATAACCCCTTTTTAAGGCGTAAGACTAAGCCCTGCCTCCGCCATCGGGCCAACTGATTACGGAGCACCTGCTCATTATCTGTAAGGGCGGGAAGATGACTGCTGGAAAAGATAGGATATTTCTGAATTTTATCCTTAAATTCTTTGTATTTCATTTCTGAGAATAATAATTTTTTGTTATTTACGGAAATGATACATTGTTATCTAGTCTATGTCAAGGTCTTTCCTCTAAAAAAATCTATTGTCTTTTTCAATCCTTCTCTAAAATTTACTTCCGCCTTCCAGCCAAGCTTTTGCTCCGCCTTCTTCACATCAAGAGAACTCCTCATTAACTCTCCAGCCCTGAGAGGTTTATACACTGCCTGTTTAGAGTATTGGGTCAGTTCTTTCATTTCTGAAAATAACTGATTCACCGAGGTAGATTTACTTGTCCCAATATTAAATATTTCATTATCGCCATTTTCCAGACATAAAATATTCGCCTTCACTACATCTCCTACATAGACATAATCACGCACTTGCTCCCCATCGCCGAAAATATTGACTTCTTCGTTATTAAGCATCTTCCCGGAAAAGATTGCCACAACTCCAGCCTCACCATAAGGGTCCTGCCGGGGACCATAAACATTTCCATAGCGAAGTGCAGTATATTTTAAACCATAAATTTTCTCATAAGTAGAGAGATAACATTCCATGGCATACTTGCTTACGCCATAAGGAGAAATAGGAGAGATGGGAGAATCTTCATTAGGAGGGAGATTGCCACATTCGCCGTAAATTACACCACCACTGGAAGCAAAGATTATCTTCTTAATTTTGTACTTCCGACAATTCTCTAAAATATTGAGCGAACCTTCTATATTAATCCGGGCATCAAAGGCAGGGTCAGATATAGATTTTCTCACGTCAACCTGGGCTGCATGATGATTAACAATATCAATTCCTTCTTCAAAAACCTCTTCCAGTGCCTTATCACAAATATCTAACTTGTAGAACTTCGCTTTCTTATTCAGGTTCTCTTTCTTACCAGATGATAAGTCATCTACAACAATAACTTCATATCCCTTCTCGATATAAGCATCAACAACATTAGACCCAATAAACCCCGCCCCTCCTGTCACCAATATCTTCATAACTTCTCTCTTAAATTCTCTTCTATTTCTGTTATTACAACGTCTATATCGGGTAGTTTGTGTATCTGATTAGCCAAACGCTCACGCCAGCGTCTTCTATATAAATCACTTTTAATACCAGATTCAACAGCCTCAAGTGGAAGAAGAAACCCATACCGCTTCTTAAAGAGCTCTTTAATTTTGGACAGATTTAATCGCCCGCTTTTCAAAAGATACCATAGATCGTAGATATCCCGGGGCTCAGAGCGGCTGGTATCTAATATCATGCCTAACTTATCTACAAATATAGCCTCAAGGATATAAACCTTTAGCTCTTTTTTAAAACCTCTCATATCACTATAGTTCGAAAGAATTTTTCTATAAACTGCCGATCCTATATCTTCAACATTCCTTAGCAAGTCTACCTTAAATTGCTTTAATCCGGCAAGCTCAGGAAATCCTTCATATCTCACGAAAAATTGTAGCCGGTCTCCTTCAGAAATTAGACTCTCTTGAACCGTTTCAAAACCTATGTTCGCTCCTTCTTTTATATACTTATAAATTTTCTCCAAGCTATTTAGGATTTGCTCCTCTTCTATATATTTTCCCGAGGTCAAATCCAAATCCTCAGAAAATCTGTAATCTGAAAAATATATTTTCTTAAGCGCCGTGCCACCATAGAAGATAATATCTTCCAATAGGTCAGATTCAGTTAACCCAAAAAGAACCCAAGTTAAACAATAGTCTTTCTCGATTGTTTCTCTGAGGACCCCAAATTTACCAGCAAGGATTTCGATTTCAGAAAAAGGAATCATTACTATGTCCAGATGACCTGTTTTAACTCTTCCTCAGGACTGTTAATCAAAACCTTCCAGCGAGAACGATGTTTACCCCTGGCCGGAAGTGTTGGGTCAAGAACTATATAACTAAGACTGTTTTGAATATTTCTTCGCAATGAATTTATAATTCCCTCATCTCCCAGCCTATAAAGTTCCAAAATAAACCCGAGTCTCTTAACGACCGCTCGAACATTCAATTTCTCAGCGTATCTCACAAGTTTCTGATAATCTATTTCTTTCCTCTTTATCCAAATTCCTTTGGCAATTTCACTGATGCCACCACACAAATCAGGTCGTTCCAAACAATCCAGAATTGTCCTTTCCAGTTCGCTAACTATAACCTTTTCCTGTTTGGTAATCCATTTCTCAAAGATTCCCCAGAATTTTTTTCTATTACAATAAACAAAATAGAAGTAGATCCCAGAAACATGTCGACTACGAATGCGAGCAGGTACACTCGCGTAAACCCTAACAACAGGCTGAGTGGTCATATTGTGAAGAACCATGGCGCTATAGTGAGAAATATAATACTCATGAGGCCGTGCTAATTCTCGAGCTACAAGATACCAATTCTCTAAATATTCCCTACTCTTATCTATTTCCAGTGGAACAATAAGGTACTTCCCTGCCTTAAGCCGATTAAGTAGTCCTCTTCTTACCAATTTACCTAAAAAAACAGCAGTTTTCTGTTTTGGTTTGTCTAAAATTCGTTCCGCCTCACTCACCGAAAAGATAAGCCGGTTATTTTTTTTCATCACCTGCAACAATTTTGAACTTAATTTACCTAAAGTCTTCGTTTCTTCCATATGATTCTTTCCTTATGTTATATGTAACAGATTATACCCGCTAGGTATAATATAGCACATAAGATATAACAATATAAATATACACTATAAAAGTTGTATTGTCAAGTATTTTACAACATATAAGTTGTAAAATTATAAGATGTTCAACTATCTAATAGGGTAAAAATAGTGTTCTCAATCAACTATCTTTCCTGCAGCCGTCTCGGCTCTTGTTTGTAAAAAAGTAGCCTGTCCCCTTTTTCCCCTTTTCGATGAACCCAGTTATTTGTCAAGTGCTTTTTGAAATAACTGGGTTCTTAGCTCATATATTCAATTTTCCCTTGTTTGGGGTCCTCCCGAAAGGGAGGGTTTGTAAACTCATTTCGCTTCTTTTATCCTGGGAATAACCATAACCATAGCAAGGAGAAAATAAAAAAGCATAACCACTTCCGAATCCCCAAAATTATATTGACTCAATCCGGCAATCAGAAAAGCTGTCAATGACCCCAGAAATCCCCAGGCAATCCCCTTGAAATATCCATCCTCCAATTCCTTAAAAATGTGAAAACCAACCTTATAAATAGTTACTAAAAGCCAGAGAAATATACCCAATCCCAACAGTCCACTGTCAACGGCCATATCTATGAAATTGTTGTGAGCATGGCAGACCAACTGGCGACCCTTGGCTGGCTTGTACTTTGGATAGACTATTCTAAAACCTTCCCAGCCCAAACCTGTAATCGGATAATCTCTTATTATTCTCAGACTCCCTTGCCAAAAATAGATTCTATCCCCAACTGGACGCTCAGACTTAAAAGTTCTCACCACCCTTTGAGTAAATCTCGAGGAAGGGAGAAAAACAAGGAACATAGAACTAACTATAATTCCAGTTACAACCAAGAGGAGCAATTTTTTACTCCTCAAAATAGCCATAAAAATCAATCCCCCAATTAGACCAAGCCAGACACCCCGAGTATATGAGAAAATTATGGCAGTCAAGATAATCAAACCTGACAACTGTAACCAACGCTTTTCCCTTCTAGTATTACTATAAAAAGATAGACCAAATACCATTGGTAAGAGCAACAATACATAGTTTCCGAAAGTCTGCGGAGAATTAAAGAAACCCGTGCTTCTGGAAAGAGATTTTTGAACATACTTAACATTACCAAAAAAATCGATTCTGGTAAAATGCTGAAAAATTGCATAGGCTCCTGCAATCGTAGTAATTATAATCAAGATTCGGACTAATTTTTTAAACCGAGTTACATCCTTAACATTATTCACAAATAGAAAGAAGATAGATATCCAGCCTAAGGTCATATAGCCTTTTAGGCTATGTTTAAAATCGACTGCCATAACTACCCCTATGGCTGCAGCAACCAGAAAAGCGGTAATGGGTATATTCAACGGAGTTCTCATTAACTGAAATCTCCTCATCACCAACATCCCAACCACCCAGAACAAAAGAGCAAAAGATACAGCAATCTGGGTTCCGGTAATGGAAATCGGCGACCAGAAGACAAACAGAATGAGAAATACTCCAATCAACCAATCACAATATTTCACTATTCTCTCTATCATTTCTTTTCCAACCAATAAAACTAATGTAACTAATCTAAACTAATCTACTCTAACAGCCATTTCCAGACTGGCTTTATTTCTATTTTAATCCCCTCCCTATTTAATTGCTCCTCGTGGTCAAAAGTCAAAACAAAACCTTTTCTCAACCCTAACCATTTACAACATAGTATCAAACCGTCCAATTCTCTTCCTCTATTTTCTTCATTGCACTCATAACATACCTGATACGCTGAAAGCCTACCATTTTCATTCATAACAAAATCGCATTCTTTTCCTTCTTCAAAATAGAAAATTTTATCCGTTTTTCTTCTCAATCTTGTAAAGACAATGTTTTCCAACAACCTTCCTAAATCTTCCGAAGAAACTCTTCTTGCAAGACCTACATCAACAAGATAAATCTTAGCTGGGTTTCTCATCCTTTTATATGTAGATTCGGCAAACTTTCTTACTTCAAAAACAAGCATACTTTGAAGAAAGTATTTATAATAGCTAAATAAAGTATCTTTGGAGAAGGGTATTTTATCCTTGTATTGCTTATAAAAAGAATTAAGAGAAAGTTTTTGTGAAAAAAGAGAAAATATACCATCTAACATAATGTCTAATAGAGGTATGTTATTCATTCTAAATCTTTCCACCAAATCTTTGAAGAACATTGAACCAAGATATTCCTTTAATATCTTGTTTTTCTCAAATTCATTTTTAGAAAAAATAATTTCCGGAAACCCACCCCATTTTAGATAATCCCTAAAGTGCTTCTTAATAATGACCCTTTTAGAACCGTAAATAGAATTTTTATCTACAACTACATTCTTTGCTTTCAAATATTCCCTGAAAGAAAATGGAGCTATTTCCATGCTCCATGCTCTGCCCCTTAAAGAAGTATGAATTTCTTGTGGCATAATTTTGGAGGAGGATCCAGCAACAACTATCTTTGTGTTTTCTCTTTCGCTAACTCTACGACAAAATTTTTCCCAGTCCCTAACATTTTGTATTTCATCAAGGAGAAACGTTTTTCTTCTGTCAACAAGCGGAGGGTTGAGCTCTAAAAAGGCCTCTTTCAAAACTTCAAAATCACTAATCACAAAATTTGTTAATCTCTCATCTTCAAAATCAATATATAACGATTCATCACTGAACTTCTTAAATAAATCATAAAGCACAAATGTTTTACCACTTCTTCTTACCCCATATAATATTCCAACTTTACTCGGCTTACTCGGAAAATACACGCCTTCTCTTTTAATGATATTTTCTACCTGATTTAAGATAAATTCCCGATTGGCCACTATTATTTCTTTTAGCCGTTCTTTAGAAATCATAACTTCATCCTTCCTGAAGGGATATAATAGGACATTTTTATCCTTCTGTCAAGGATAATTTAACCAACCCAACCAATAAAACCAATCCAACCAATGTAACTAATGAAACTAATCTAAACTGGTTGTTTTTCTATCTCGCACCTTTTCTCCGAAGAATTACTCCAATCGTTCTCAGAATAATTTCCATGTCCAGAAATAGAGAATGATTTCTAACATAGAGCAAATCGTATCTCAATTTACTTCTTGCAGAAATATCATATCTCGAATGCACCTGCGCAAGCCCTGTTACCCCGGGCCTGACCTGTAACCTTTGTACATAACCGGGAATTTCTTTTTTAAATCGCTCAACGAAGAAGGGTCTCTCCGGACGAGGACCCACAAGGCTCATATCTCCTTTAAGCACCTTTATTAACTGCGGAATTTCATCAAGGCGGGTTTTCCTTAATATCCTTCCTAACTTAGTAATTCGCTTATCATCACTCTTTGCCATTACAGGACCTGTATATTTCTCAGCATCTTTTGCCATAGAGCGAAATTTATATAGAGAAAATATTCTCCCATCCTTGCCCACCCTCTTTTGTTTAAATAGCACAGGACCCTTCGATTCCATCATTATCAAAATTATTATCAGTATAATCAAAGGTAAGAACAGCAGTAAAGCTACTGAGGATACCAAAATATCGATAAGTCTTTTGATTACCTCATTAGCCCCATAAATAGGAGGAGCCATCACTTCAACTAAAGGAAGCCCATTGACATCCTCTCCATCTGTTTCACTCAAAAACATCTCATAAAGCTCGGGAACAATCTTAAATCTTACCCCCATTCCTTGACACTGAGAAATAACATCAACCATCTCCTTCCGCGATTCAGGAGGAAGAGATATGATTACCTCATCTATCTTGTTTGCTGTTACAATCTGTCTAATATTCCTTACAGACTTAAAATGTTTAACCTCTGGTTCTGGACTTTTTTCCTCTTCCTCAGAAATAACGCCGACAAGTTTATACCCCAGTTCTGGCCGTTTCTTTATATCCTGTAAAATAGACTCAGCCCCTTCTCCTTTGCCAACAATTAATACTCTCCTTGGTGTAACTTTTCTAAATTTAATCAGAATTATTCTCCAGCCACTGATTAGTATAAGGTTAACCAGCCAGGAAATCAAAAGAACCATGGTGGGAAACTTGCCCACTTCTGTCCTTGCTGCATAAACAGCAGCAAAAATTAACAAAGTGCCTAAAGATACGCCCTTAATTGTATTATCAAGAATATTCACCATTGTATAACTTCTCCGCCGGTCATAAAGCCCGGAAATATAAAAAGCTCCAAGCATAATAATAGTAACAGAAACCCATAAACTCTGATAGGCAGCAAAATTCTTTGCCGGAATCCTTCCACCAAATCTAATCAAAAAAGCCAGAATTATCCCGCCATTAATCAGAGCTGCATCCAGCAAAACCCCAACGAATAATCTTATTCTCTCTGTTCTCTCCCAGTTCATTTTCATCTTAGAACCTATCTTTACACTACTCTTTGTAATTGTATTTATTATTGATCAACCTATCATAAATAGTTCCAATTCTTTCCTTCATAGCTCCAATATCCCACCTATTTCCTATAATCTCCTTACCATGCCTACCCATCTCCCTTGCTTTCTCCAGATTAGAAAGCAGATAATTTACTTTTTCCGCCAACCCATCTATATCCCCAGAGGACACTATGAAACCATTAATACCCTCCTTTATAATCTCTTTAGCTCCTTCTACTTCAAAACTCACGATAGGTCTTCCGGCAGCAGCGGCCTGAACCAAAACCTGCGGTAAGCCTTCCATTAAAGAAGTAAAAATAAATATGTCAAATATACCCATCAATTCATCTACATCGCTCCGGAACCCGGTAAAAATTATTCTGTCATCAAGACCCAATCCTTTAACCATCCCCTCAAGCTCAGCACGCTGGTCACCTTCGCCGACAAATAAAAATTTAATATCTTTACTGTTACCTCTAATAATTTTTTCCGCCACCCGAACAGCAAACTTATAACCCTTTCTCAGTTCTAAGCTGGAGACTTTCCCTATCACTAATTCCTCTGGCTTAATATTCAACTCTTCTTTTTTCTGTTTAATTTTCTCTTGTGAGAAAGTAGCCGCTTCATAAAAATTAGCCAGTTCCATACCGCTACGGACCACTTCGCACCGGGAAGAGGAAAGACCATATCTATTAATATACCTTTCCTTGAGTTCCTCTCCTACAGAGATAAACATAGTAGCACATCTCACAGCTATTTGTTCTATCAATTTATATATCTTTCTCCATAAACCTGTAAATCGAGGATTCTCTAAATAATCTCCATGCAAACCGAAAATGATTATAGGCGTTTTAGCAATTTTAGCTGCAAAACAACTCAATATACCCGCTTTACACTGATGAGTATGCACAACGTCATAGCGATTGCGCCGAATCAACTTAAATATCTTATACAAAGCTTTTAAATTCTTTATGGGATTAAAATCGTTGTCTAACTCTTTAATCATAATAATTTCATTAGCTTCTGGCAATACATTTCTTGCATAAGAGAAATCAGACTCTCTACCCATGGCGATATCAATTGAAAATTTAGTCTTATCCAATGCCCGGATAGAATAAATGGTGTTCTTTTCCGTCCCACCACCTCTGAGAAAGCGCGTTATGATATGTAGAACTTTATAAGGCATTTTACTACCCTTTATTTCTATTTTATATTCTCCTCATCAATACTGGAAAAGATTCTTCTAACCATTCTTTTAAAATTATTAGGTAGCCGAAAATACACTATACGACCTAACGGGAAAAAATAGTATCTAATGGGAAGAGACAATTCCTTTATTGCCTTTAAATTTAATCTTACCAGTAATCTATTTCTGTCACTCTGTTTAAAGCTCCTGTGAAAGAAACTATCACTTCTTATGTTTCTTATTATCAACGGTTCATCTAAATTTGCTAATTTGAACTTCTTAGCTATTCTAATGAATAATTCCATATCTTGTAAAGTATCAAATTCCTCGTTGTAACACCCTACTTCTTCCAAACAAAATTTCCTTATCATTACACTACTATGAGCTAGTGGGATATATTTGGACATTTCCTTTCTTATTTTTTCATCTTTAGTGGGATACTTTCTAATCCATTTCTCCCTTCTAATTTCGTCATACCTATAATATGCTGTCCCAACAAGTGCTACATCAGGATTTCTGTCTAAAAATTCTACTTGCTTTCTTAAACGTTCAGGCAAACAATAATCATCTGCATCTAAAATAGCAATATATTCACCCGTAGATAATTTTACCGCCTGATTTAGGGCTTTGACCCTTCCTTTATTTTCTTGATTGAAGATTTTAATCCTTCTATCGTTGAATTCATTCTCTAATATCTCTTGAGTTCTATCATTTGAACCATCATTTACTATAACCAATTCTAAATCTTCATATGTCTGATTTAATACGCTAGTAACTGACTTCTTTATATGCTCCTCTTCATTATAGACTGTCATTATAACGCTTACTTTAGTCCTTGCTTTCATCTTTAGCCTTTTCATTAAATAATCTTGTGAGTTACGCCAATATTCCTCGAAAAAAGGAACGCCTTCCTTAACGCATCTGGACTCCTCTTTTTAAGAGGCTCTAAAAGCTCTCACTGTAGTTTTAGTAATAATAAGGATTAGCACGACAGTATTA
>JABUBP010000367.1_pt1 | contig 12300 bp, 14 predicted proteins | sample 7240331 | NCBI WGS metagenome assembly JABUBP01 (sample SAMN07256347, study PRJNA390944) | subsurface metagenome | isolation source: Methane hydrate marine sediment | place: Pacific Ocean: Eastern North Pacific, ODP site 1244 | collected 2002 | reverse complement strand
TCTATATCCTTAGAACTCTTTATGGAAGAATCCCGGTATTCAGCAAAGAACGCCATACCCAGACCGAACACCAAACTCATAATACTTCCCAGGAAGATAAATATTGCCCTTTTTCGTCTCAGTGGATAAGGGGGCGGAACAGCAGAGTCGATTACCCTTGCGCTTCCCATTCCCTGCATTTCAGCGACTTCAGAGATGCGAGCGTTTTCCATTTTTTTCAATAGTATTAAGTAGATTTCTTCATTACTCTTAACCGCTCGGGCTAACCGAGCCAGCTCCAGTTCCTTCTGAGGCAAACTCTCAAGTTTAACAGTGAGTTTCTCTATTTCTTCCTTAGCACGAACTACTCGTGGATCTTTCTCAGAATACTCAGCCAACTCGCCAGATAACGAAGCATCAAGTACTGATAGCCTACCCAAAATATGAGCTGTCTCCGCCCTCAAATCGGCCATTTTCTCCCTCTGTTTGAACTCTCGTAGAGCTCTGTCAGAATCGTTGAGTTTCCGCTGGGATATTTTGACCTGTTCGGCAATAAAATTATAAACGCCACGAGTCTTCCTAAGCGAAGCCTTATATCTGTAATCGATGTACACTTTGGCCACAGCGTTTACTATGCGAGCACCTTCTATGGGGTCTTCGGCCTTTATGCCAATCTCAATTATATTGGGACCACTGGTCGAACCCACAAATAGGCTTCTCCGCAATCCACGAACTGCTTTTTCAAAAGGACCGGGATTGGTTTGAAAAAATTTATTAAGTAGGATGCTAAGGAAAGATGGAGGGCCGAGTTTCTCATGTAAGCGAAGTTGTCTGACGACTTCTTCGGCAATAGTTCGACTCCTTATTATCTCTTTCTCGTTGGAGATAAATGCTGCTCTGGCACCAAAAGAAAGAGAGCCTCGCTCAAGATAAGATATCTCTGTTGGCTGTACCATAAGCGTGGTAGAAACTTCATAGACAGGCGACATACGAAAACTTCCTATAGTGGTAACTATAAAAACACTCAGGAAACCTGCGATGATTAAGCCTTTTCTGGCAGATATAAGTTGCAATAACTCGTGAAAACTACTAGTTCTTTCTTCCAGATTTTCCATGGTTCTTGTTCCCCTCTAATGTGTTAAGCGTTATGTGGAATGGAGTAATTTCAATCTCTGGTAATCGCATCAATCATTACCACGAAACCCATCACTGGTAATATCCCTCGAAGAAAGTAGCGATCGAAAATAGTCCATGCCGATGCTTTCTTTGGTAAATGAACGACATCACCCGGTTCTAAGATAATGTCTCTACTTCTATCACCTTTGGCTATGACCTTCTTCAAATTTACTTTTATCACTTTGGGAGTTTCAGCCCGGGACTGTCTAATTACGGTAACTTTCTTTAAGGCAGCGCTTTCCGTATAACCTCCAGCTATAGCTACAGCTTCCAGGACAGTGAGGCTCTCTTCCATCGGGTAAGCCCCCGGCCTTGTCACCTGACCCAGGATAAGGATTTGGTTACCTTTGATACTGGTGACCACAACGGTCACTTCTGGTTTTTGCACATATTCTGACAGCCTTTTGGTAATTACTTCGTCCAATTTTGTCGGTGTTAATCCGTTGGCATTCACATCCCCTATCAGGGAGAACGACATTCTGCCGTCTGGTCGGACAGTTACGATCCTGTCAAGTTCCGGGTGCTGCCACACAGAAATCTCTAACACATCTCCAGGGCCAATGGTATAGGGTATGTTTTCCTCGGCAAAGAAAGCAGGTGTCCCTGCCAGAAGCACCACTGATACCAAAGAGACAATCAAACTTATCTTGGTGGACATATTTTATAGACCTCCTTCCTGTAAATGCAAAAGTGCGCGACACTGCATGATTCAATTCACTCACCACTCGATAGCAGGTCTCGGTTTCATAACTACTCGTCAGAAAACGAGCATTAAAATAAAGGTTGAAGCCAAAAGCAAGATGCTTTATACTCTATTTTAAGGGGGTTTTTTATTTTTACAATAGAGCAAACGGATAATTTTGTGACATTTTTTGATAAAAAAAAGACCCATTAAAAAATGGGTCTTCGGGGTAAATAGAAATAAAATAACCTACAAAAATTGATGAATGTTTACGATGTGTTTACAAGGCGGGACTGTTGGCTGGAGTCAGGCGTCGTTGGAGTCACGCATCTAAGTTTATTGATACACGATTCCGACCGGAAAGCTTGCTATGATACATTAGTTGATCTGCCCTTTTCAACAATGTATCCATTGTGTCGTTCGATTGTGCAAACGTCGCGCCAATGGAGATAGTAACTTGAATAATATCGGAGCCTTTATGAAGAGCCGAATTTTCCACAAGTAAACGAAACCTATTGGCAATGGAATATAATTGCTGTTCATTAATATTTGCAATAATAGCAGTAAATTCTTCTCCACCCCATCGGCCTAAAACGTCGAAAGGTCTTAAATTATTTAACAATGTCTTCGTTATCATTTTTAATATTTCGTCTCCCACATCGTGCCCGTGTATATCATTAACCTTTTTGAAGTGGTCTATATCAATGAACAGAACCCCAAATGTCCGGCTATACCTGGACATTTCATCAAGTCTGGAATTTAGGTTCATCTTAATATATCGTCTGTTTGGCGAATTTGTTAGAGGGTCAAGCAAAGCCATTTTCTCGCATTGTTCGAGCTTCTGGCGGACTGTAACCACCGGCGACTTATCGCTGAATATTTGGACAGCTCCGGCAATCTGTTCGCTCGAATCTCGAATTGGAGCCATACGGATAGAGACAGGCACTCGATGTCCATCTTTATGGAGAAGATACAAATCTGCTTCACGTGCACGTCCATCGACGATGGTTTTTGCTAAGGGACACTGCCCTTTACAGAGATTAACTCCCTTATCATCGATGTGCGTAAGAATATCCGAACAACGCTTACCTACTACCTCAGAACTTTTGTAACCTGTGAGCCGTTCTGCTGCTTTATTCCAGTATTTAATTTTTCTGTTTCGGTCTACGTAATATACTCCGTCATACAATTTATCCAAACTACTCTTATAAAACTCGTTATCTACCCTCATTTGAACATCTCCTACTTTCTGTAATTTCGACCAATCTGTAAACCAAACCCCACACCGGGAAACTTGAGTGTGGGGGAAATTCGAACAAGTAACTTAGCTTCACTCCAGGTCGTTAAGTTATGTCCTCATTTTGTCTTAATATTTTATTATGGAAAGTACCTCGTATCCTTTTAGTTTCTCGATGCCCTTCAAGTCGGTTAGCTCTATCAAGAAACAAATACCCATAACCTTTCCCTTCAATTTTTCTACCAGGTCAATTGTGGCTTTAGCTGTGCCGCCTGTGGCCAGGAGGTCGTCGACAATTAAGATATTAGCGCCCGGCTGGAAAGCGTCAGCGTGCATCTCGAGGGTATCGGTTCCGTATTCGAGCTCATAGGTTGTCTCCACAGTCTTATAGGGCAATTTGCCTTTCTTGCGCACAGGGATAATACCAACATTTAATTTATAGGCTAATGGGGCGGCAATAATGAAGCCGCGCGATTCCACAGCTACAATCTGGTCGATCTTTTTCCCTTCATACTGCTCAGCCAAAGTATCGATTGCCCGGCGAAACTCGGGGCCGTTCTGGAGGAGTGTGGTAATATCTCTAAAAAGGATTCCCTTTTTGGGAAAATCCGGAATACTACGAATTAGTTCCTTGAGGTGTTCCATCTTAAATTCTCCTATTCTAATCCATGGAGCTGCATTCTAATAACAATCTTTTTTAATCTCTCTATTGCCCTCTTTTCTATTTGTCTTATTCTCTCTCGAGAGAGATCCATTTTCTCACCAACTTCCCTGAGGTTGTATCCTTTCCCGTCAACCATTCCGTAGCGCAATTTAATGACTTTTAATTCCTGAGGGGTTAGCTTTTTCAAGATTTGCGCCAACTCTTCATGAGACTTAATCAAATCTACAACATGGTCTGGTGATCCCTTTTCTTCATCTCGAATCAGGTCTTTCAGGAAAATGTCGAATTTATCTCCCAGGGGACTATCCAGAGAACCGACCCTTTCAAAGACCCGGATTTCCTGCATAAACTTCCGGGTCTTCTTTATGGAAAGGCGCAGTTTCTTTGCTAATTCTGCCGTAGTTGGTTGTCTCGCTAACTCTTCGCGCATCCTTTCAGAAACATTAATGAGTTTCTTTATTGCCTCATAGGCGTAAAGTGGAATGTGGATGGTCTTAGTCTGGCTCAAGATTGCCCGCTGAATATACTGTCTAATCCACCAGAAAGCGTAAGTGGAAAAGTTATAACCCATTTTGGGGTCATATTTATCAATCGCTTTTATAAGGCCTACATTCCCCTCCTCGATTAAATCCAAAAAGTCGAGACCATAGCAAGAATATCGTTTGGCAATGCTAATAACTAACCTTAAGTTCCCCTCAATCATTCGCTTTTTTGCTTTGCCATCTCCTTTACTTATTTTGGGAAACAGTTCCACCATCTCTTGTTCAGTAACTTGAGGAATTGTTCGCAGCTCTTGCATATATAGTTTTACTGAATCCAAACTGTGTGCCATTTTGTCTATTTCCAGGATAAAGTTTGCTTCTTAAGGCAAATAGAACACAGGATTAACCGCTTTACCCCTCTCCCTTATTTCAAAATGCACGTGGGGTACATCTGCCCAACCAGTTGCTCCCACTTGAGCGATCGCCTGTCTCTTCTTTACCCTTTCCCCCTCTCTGACTAAATTTATGCGATTATGAGCATAGACGCTTGAATAGTCCTCATTATGCTTAATTATGACCATATTTCCATATCCCCGGAGTTTATTATTACTATAAGTTACAATACCGTCGTAAATAGCTACTATAGGTGTTCCTTCTCTCCCTTCGATGTCCACGCCCTGGTGGCGCTTACCACTCCGTTTCCCAAATCCCACCAATATCTTTCCTTTTAAGGGCCAGGAGAAATCGATGAGTTCAGGTGGCGGTTTCGCTCTTTCTTTTTTTCGTGAACGTGGAGAAATCGACCTGCCAGAATAGGCTAAAGTGTCCTTTCTCTCTTTAGCGCCAGGGACAAAGATTAATTGGCCTGTTTTAATTCTGGTAGCATCAGCCAAATGGTTTATCCTTGCTATCTCATCTAAGTCGACCTCATAGACCCGGGAAATTCTCCATAGAGTCTCACCCTTCTGCACTCTATGGTAAATTCCTGATGGGAAAAAAGCACACCCGGACAGCAGAATTATAAGAAAGAACTTTAAAAAAACAAATTTCCTAAGTTTATTATACGTAAAATTTAGCCTCACTGTCAAGACCGAAACCTCCAAATGGTGAAAGTTACAGAAATCAATAACTTTCTACATTATATGGCCACCTTTTCCACTTCGGCCATCATCATATCTAAAAGAATTATCTATTCTTTTCCTACTTTGATTTACATTTATCCATATACTTTTTGAATTTTGATATAACCTCAGGATTAATCTTTACGGCTTTTTCAAAATCCCTCAGAGCTTGATCATATTCCTGTAATTCATAATGTGCTGCTCCACGGCAACCATATGCCTGCCAATCATTATTCTTTAATTTTATTGCCTTGGTTAAATATCTAATTGCTGTTTTGATGCACTTTTCGTCTTTGCTATGTATCCCTTTTTCATAATATGCATTGCCGCAGTTGTAATATAAATTTGTAATTGAGGGTTCTAACCTAATAGCCTTTTCATAATCACGTATTGCTTTATCAAAAAATGACTTTTCAAAATATGCTGTTCCCCGACAAAAGTAAGCTTTCCCAAAATCGCCATTTAGAGAAATCACTTTTGTAAAATCTTTTATAGCCTCATCGTATTGATGATTTTTAAGATAAACAATGCCTCTATTAAAGTAAAATCCCTCATTATTCGGTTCAGACAATATGAATCTTGTATACTCTTTTATTATTTTTTCATACCGAGTTTCTATTGCGAACTCATTAATTAAAAACACATGGTCATCGTTAAACTGTCCAATATAGACAATATAGAAGGTACTCTCCTGTGAAGGCTTGGCTTCTTTCTTCAAATCAGGGACCAATGCTTCCTGAATTGGAACCCAATAGATATTTTTCCCTTCTTTTAATTTCACTTCTTGCTTAAAAAGTTCGAAAACCTGGTCTTTTCTGGTAGATTTGCACCACATGGATAAAACTCGTTTATGAATTTTGGATAAAGGTCTAAATTCACCAGAATATATCGCTTTAACCCTGATCTTAAGCAGTCTGCCACATTCTAATGATTCAAAATCTATTTCAGGAGGTGTATCATCATCTCTGGGGTGAGCCAATACTACACTATTCATAGTAAACGGCTTATATGAATCATAATCAAATCCGTAAACCGCTCTCTGAAAAAAGTGTAAAACGCATATCAGAATTAAAATTTTAGCTGCACAAGCTAGTAACAATCTGATTTTTGAAAGTAAAAGAGAAACTCTTTTCATAGAATAATCCCCGTTTTCTTGCTTTGGTCGGGGCGAGCCGATTCGAACGGCCGACCTCACGGTCCCGAACCGTGCGCTCTAGACCAGACTGAGCTACGCCCCGTCCTTTTTTAATCCCCTCTTTTTGTAGGCACAGATTCAATCTGTGCATAGCTTTTCTTTTCTGCACGGTTGAAACCGTGCCCCGATTCATCGGGACACAGATTCAATCTGTGCATAGTCCTTTATTTATTAGAATATCTTAATTACACCAAGACTGACAAGAGTAACAATTACTCCAGCTATCAACACACCATTAGCTATAGAGAACGCTGCCCACCTTCTTCTGATGCCGAAAAGAAACGCTGCCACGCATCCAGTCCACGCTCCGGTCACTGGCAGAGGAATAGCCACAAAAAAGATAAGACCAATAGCTCCATACTTCTCTACAAGCTTGCTTCTCCTCCTGGTGCGAGCAAATAGCCAGCTGAAAAATTTCTCAGCCCAGTTAAACCGCATGCTCAGCCATTTGGATACAGATTCCAGAAAAAGAAGGAGCGGTATTACTGGAATCAGATTTCCAATTATAGATAAAAAAAATGCCTTTTCAACAGGGAAATGAAAAACCCCCAAGGCCAAGGGAATCGACCCACGAAGCTCGGAAACAGGCAGAGCAGCCACAAGAACTGTCACCAGCTCTGGAGGGAATAGTCGATTCAAAAATTTAATTATTTCCTGAATCATTATTAGTCAGTATCCCTATAGCCATATTCTCCGATTAAAGGAACGAACACACAGCCGCAAACAGACTTTCTTATCATCTTACCTTTTCTCTTCTCGATTAGGGTTAAGTCCTGTGACCACCTTCCGCCTATGGGAATTACAAGTTTACCCATTTCGTCTAACTGTATAAATAGCGGCTGAGGGACATCAGGAGCACTGGCAGTAACAATAATTTTCTGGTAAGGTGAGAATTCTTCCCAGCCTTTTGTGCCATCACCAACGAGAACCTTCACATTCTGGTAGTTTAACTCTTTGAATATTTTTTCCGCCCTTTCGGCTAACAATTTATGCCTTTCTATTGTATATACTTCCTTTCCCAGTTCAGCGAGAATTGCTGCTTGATAGCCAGAACCAGTACCGATTTCCAGAACTTTATCTTCCCCTGATAAATTGAGGAGGTCTGTCATCAGGGCAACGATATAAGGCTGTGAAATAGTCTGCCCCTCTCCTATGGGAAGAGGGTGGTCGTTGTAGGAATGGCTCTGAAACTGTTCTGGAACAAAGAGATGGCGAGGAACTTTTTTGAATGCTTCAATTACCCTGGGAGTGACTACTCCTCGGCGCATTATCTGTTGAGTAACCATCTCTTCCTGTAAACTTTTGAAATCTATCACGTTCCCTCTATACAAAAAATTTAAGGATTAACTCTTTAATCCCTTGAATACCCAAAGATACAAATGAAGCACCCAAAATACTGCCCAAACAGACCAGAAGATGCCCCTTTACTATTTTCAACTTGAGAAAGCGTGCCAGAAGAACGCCAGACCATATTCCCCCTCCCACAAAAGGCAGGGCAGCAACAATTAGAACCCCAAACTGTCCCCATCTCTGAGCACGCACTAGAATTTGGGAATGGAGTTTTCGCTCTCTCCTGAAGATTTTTTTCTTGGTAATCCTCTCAATGACTCTTCGAATACGACGAACCAATAGTCTTTCCCGAACAACAAAACGTCTTGAGGTTATAACCCTATCAAAAAGACGAAAGTAAATAGGAACAGTAATCATATCTATCGACGAAATTATACACACCGATAAATACCATTTGTTAAAGAGAGCTAATGTATAAGGAATAGAAAAGAACCGTCCCAGACAAATATGAGTTAAAAAAATACTAGGCACCAACCATAAAAATCTCATCTCTTTTCCTTAAATAAAACCGAGCGCAGAGCAAGCTCTGCTATTCCACAGTATCTAAAAACCAGTAACCTTCTCGTGTAATCGACTTCTTCTCGGTTATTCTTATTTTCTTTTTGAACATCGGGCCGTCAACCACCAGGGTATGGTATTCACCATTCTCCCCACAAATATCGATACTATTTTCTTTTAGATATTTGAAAAAATCCCTATCTATCTTCCTACCAATCCATTCTTCGCCAAACAGATCCACTTTGGCACTAACTATTATCGCTTCAAACCCTCTATTTATAAAGTCAAGTAGAATTCTTTCTGGTTCTTCTCCCCACAGTGGCTCAACTGCCTCAATTCCCAACTCTCCGCAGACCCTCTCCACCCAATCCTTGTGTTCTTGCAAATAAATATCGCCAAAAATCATACCTTTTATGCCCTTAGGAATTAGACTTCGCACTGCTTCTTTGAATTCTTGCTCATATCCATTACCTGTAGTCTCTTTCTGTAATAAAGGTAGACCTAATGCTTCAGCTTGCAATTGAATCAATTTACTCTCTGTGCCATGAAAACTTACTCTTTTATATTCTTTAGAAATAAAATTTACCAGATAAGAAATATCGTATCCCCTACATATTGCCCTATAACAGGCAAAATAACTATCTTTACCACCACTCCAGGAACCAATATAGCTCATAGCCTACCTTCCAATCGCTTCCTCTACTTCCTCCAATAACCTGTCCTCTGCTCCTTCCCTCATCATTTCCCGCATTATTTCCCGCATACCGAATCCTTTTCTCTTTATCTTCACCTTATCCGGGTCAAACAGGTCATCAGAGAGCCCTTTGTTAATCTTAATAGATTTGACCAGGGAAGTGGCCATAAGCTCACCATCTGTATACATCTCAGTCTTGTAAGGCATCTCCCAATCGCCCTTTATCTTCCTGAAATCCGAATGTATCAAAAGGATTGTTTCCCCTTCTGTTCCTTTACTTTCATTTTTAATTAAGACCAGATTTTTCTTGTCCAGCCATAACTTGGTAAATGGATACTCTTCTTCTTCTTCTTCAATCTCCACCACATAACATTCTCGTTTACCAACTTTTTCGGTTCCCAAAAGTTTTGCCTTTTCTGAGATTAATTTCCACCAATTCCTTTCTCTTTGGTACTGCTTCTCATCTTTGCCCGAAAGTTTCTTCTTCTTCCCTGTGAAAGATGAAATCATCCAGGTATCTTTGCCATCGTAAATGATGATTGTTTTCATTTCTCCCATTCCTTCAGGCATGTCCGGGGCCTGGGACATCTCGATTGTGGTGTCCATTCTGAACTTTTCGCCCTTCCTTAGCATCTGCATCTCTGAAACCATTTCTCCCTCGGGCGTAACCACTTTTATCTCTTGCACAGTAGTCATATCTTTAATCTCTTCTTCGAACTTTGCATACTTTGCCTCTAATTTTTTAAGGATGCTTGACAAATCTTGAGTGAAACCTTGATTTACTGCCAAAGTCAAACTTACAAGTGCCAGTAGAACCACTCTTACTCCCGCACGGTTAATCTTTTCTCCCATTTTTACCTCCATTCAAAAAATTATGGGGACACAATACTTAATTATTGTCTCATTTATTTCCCAAAATGTGAAAGCTAAATAAATAGGATGTGTCCCTGTTTATTTTTATCCGTGTACAAAAAACTTCAAAAATCAAGCTCCGACCCCTTGTCGCACAATTAAGTATTGTGTCCCCATAATTCTGTCCCTATTTTTTATACAATCGGGACGAGCGGACTCGAACCGCTGACCCCCAGACCCCCAGTCTGGTGCGCTAGCCAACTGCGCCACGCCCCGATTTTTTATTTTTCCAGGAGTTTGAGTATTTCTTTTATCTCCTTTTTTGTATCCTTTAGTGCGCTTATAGCAGCGCTATCCTTTCCCCAGTCGAGTTTCAGCTCCTCTTTCTTGTTCTTTCTATCCTCAAGTAAATGTCTCTTTGCACCAGCTATACTGAATCTCCTCTCGTAAAGCAATTCTTTTATCTCACCAATCATCTCTAAGTCTTTACGAGTATACTTTCGATGCCCGCTTTCCCTTCTCGCTGGTCGGAGCAGTTTAAATTCCGACTCCCAGTATCTCAGGATATAAGACTTTACACCAGTGATTTTACTCGCTTCTCCTATGGAAAAGAAATTTTTATCTGGAATTTGCATAGTCGTTCCTACTCACCTCATTATAAATTTTCTTAATCCTCCAAAATCTCCTTAGCCGGCTTAAACTTGACAACTCTTTTTGCTGAAATTTCTATTGGCTGTCCTGTCCTGGGATTACGACCCATCCTTGGTTTCCTTGCTCGCACACTGAAAGTTCCAAATCCCGAGATTCCTACTCTGTCATTCTTCCCTAAGGCCTGCTTGATAACGGAAAACAAGGCATTGACAGCATCCTTCGCTTCTTGCTTAGCGCAAGTGACTCTGGCAACTTCTTCAATCAGGTCAGATTTGTTCATTTGCTCCCTCCTCTAAATTACATTTTCTAATTACATTTTCAGAAAATCTTCTTCTAACTCTGGCTTTGCTTGTCGAAGCATCAAATCTTTCACTGCCTCAGATGGCTTCTTGTTCTTAAAAATAACTTTATACACTTCCTCAGTGATAGGCATAGAAACTTTGTATTTCTTTGCCAGTTGATAAGCTGCTTTTGTAGTGCGGATTCCCTCAACAACCATCTTTATCTCGGAGAGCGCTTTTTTTAAGGTCTCGCCCTGACCGATTTTCTCTCCAAAACTTCGATTCCGACTGTAGCCACTTGTGCAGGTCACAATCAGGTCTCCCATTCCGGAAAGTCCTGAAAATGTTAAGGGTTTTGCTCCCAGAGCTTTGCCTAACCGCGTAATTTCTACTAATCCTCTGGTAATTAAACCTGCCTTGCTGTTATCGCCCAATCCCAACCCATCGCCAATCCCGGCAGCTAAGGCAATAATGTTCTTTAACGCCCCACCCATTTCCACTCCAATAATGTCCGGATTTGTATATACCCGAAAGAATGGCGCAAAAAAGATTTTTTGAACTTCCTGGTTCAACTTTTCGTTCCTGGAAGCCACCACAACTGTAGTGGGAATTTTTCTACTGACCTCCTCTGCATGGGAAGGACCTGAAAGAACTACAATCCGTTTTCCTAATTTCTCGGGTAACTCTTCAGATAAGACTTGAGACATTCTGAGAAGAGTTTTATCTTCTAGTCCTTTGGACACATTGACAATTGTTATATCTTCTGGTAAAGGTACTTTAGCCATCTTTTTTGCTGCTCTTCTAACCACATGGGAAGGGAGGGCTACTACAACTAATCGCACGCCATCGAGGGCATAAGAAATGTTGGAAATGATTTCAATTTCCCGGGGAATATCTATCCAGGGCAAGAATCTAAACTTGCGTTTCTCTCTAAGTATTTGAGCCTGTTTTTTCTCAAATTCCCAGACTTTTACAAAAAATCCTTTTTCAAAAAGCATTATAGCAAGCGTTATTCCCCAGCTCCCTGCACCCAGTATAGCGACACTTTTCTCCACTTTCCTTTTCCTTCTTAAAAGCTGGAATTTTTTTCTTTATTTCTTACCCATTCGATTCTATTTTCTGTGCCAGCAATTAACCTCTTTATATTAGCCTGGTGCCTGACCACTACCACCAGTGCGACAAAACTGCCGAAAAAGACTAAAATTAGCGATTCCTTGAATAATAGGCAATTTAAAGGAAATGCCAAAACTGCAAACATTGAGCCTAAAGATACATAGCGAGTTAAACCTATTACCACTACAAAGATTGCCAGACTCACTAAGGCAGGAAGGAGTGCCAACCCCAGGGAAACCCCGCAACCAGTAGCTACGCCCTTTCCTCCACGGAACTTCAAAAATATAGTCCAGTTATGTCCGGCGATTGCAGCTAATCCAGCTTT